>ULJZ01010093.1_pt1 | contig 20960 bp, 25 predicted proteins | sample 1951021 | NCBI WGS metagenome assembly ULJZ01 (sample SAMEA4835487, study PRJEB28245) | human gut metagenome | biome: gut microbiome; material: fecal sample | place: Denmark | collected 2008
TCAATCAATACCCCATCTCCTGCCGTATTGCTATACTGCCATACATATTTCCTATCAACACCTGAGCAATCCGGAGCATATGCGTTTATAGACTGGTATGGGATACTGTCTTTGTTCATTTCCTCTCTTGCCTTATCAGAAGGTGGGGGAACAAGAACGAATGCTGGAGTTTTATAACCAGTAGATGTCTTAAACGAGATAGAAAACGGATACACTTCATTCCTCATATATCCCACATACAACGAACAAGCATTACCATCCTTATATAAATCTTCGTGGGCTACAGACGCCTGCCATTTCAAGAAATGACCCATGAGGGAAACTACAGGCTGTAAATTCCATTCTTTTTCTGCCGTAAGACCATATTGAAGAAGACGGTTTCCGACTGACACTATTCCTCTTGATGTATTATATATGGCTCTTTTTAAAGAAATATGTTCAAATGTTGTCCTCTTATTATTAAGATCAGAATAATAGTATATGGTCTTCTCTGTAATAGGATGAATACCTTCTATAAAATAATCCACTACAGGTTGTGTTTCGCCATTGTATCCTACAGTATTCTGAATAACAGCCACCTTGTAATGGCTGACTTGCCTATCCAGATTAGACACCTTAAGTCTTATACCAAGATTAGTTCTTTCTCCCCATTTACCATCATTTATCCTAATATATTGCTCATCAAATACATGAACAGGGTTAGTCAATGAAGTATAGTTAGTTTTCTCGTTACCAAATTCATCGCACAAGGCCACAGCAAACTGATACACGCCCGCACGTAGGCTGCCCCCGTACTCTATCTGTACCGGCTCTACGCATGGCTGGTCCAGTAGCGGAAATACCCTAAGTTTCTCACATGCCAGAAAACAACCATTCTCCTGCATGAATTTATCCCTATCGTATTCTTTATCGCATATCTTATACCCATGATAATGATACCATATATCACCTTCATCATCAGGAGTCAGAGCCTTGTCTACAATAACATACCTGGGAGGATTATAATCGTCAGTCCAGTAAATACATTTCCCACATTTCTCTGTCTTTATTTCTATGGTTTTTATAGGATGATAGATAGAGAAATTAAGGCACGGATCTTGCTCGTTGTCTTCCAGCAAGGTCTTCATGCCAGAACACAACGACTCCGATCCTTCTACCATAGATTCTATATCGGAATCGGATAAGATACTTGTATCGGATTCAGGCTTGAAATAAGTTATTTTAGATACGCCTGTTTCAGGATTTGTTATAAAAAAATAGATATTGCCTGAAGTAAGATCATTCTTGTAACCAATAACTTTAAATCCATCGAAATCTATACACTTAAGATTACTATGTTCATTTGATCTCATGCCAACATTACCATCTTCGGATTCTATGTTGGCATTCAAGGCAAACGTATAATGCTGCTCCGTAAGGCTTGACGGATGCAGATCACGGTTCATACCTGTTTGAGGTATCGCTATGTTTCTGTTATCTTCTGCTGCCATTTTAATAACTGTTTGTCACAAAGATAGCAAAAGAGAATTAATCATGCATTCTTTAAGGTATCAGCGAAAATAACTATCTTTCGAAAAAAATACATCATCATACAATATGAGAAGAAGATTTAGCAATATTATGTCAGCAAATTGTCTTATCCCAACTTTTGTTGGAACATATGATTTCAATAGATCAAGCATATTAAACAATGTATCACTTTTTAAAATATGCAATAGAGAAGATATGTCCAGTAGCGTCCAGTAGCGCAAGTCTTGCTACTTATTTTGCCCAGCAAGCTAATGCAACATACCAATGTACAACCCTTGACCAACCCAAAAAAAACGTAAATGCCCTATTTGGATATAATAACAACATTGTATATGTCAACATAAATAATAATAATCAACTTGATTTTAACATGAAATTAAAATTCAGCGTTGATGATATATTCTTCTACTTACTCATTCTAACAAAAAATGGAGGTTCTCCAGATCACCGTTATGCATATATGCAAGAACTAAGTAGAGAAGAATACAGTATAACACAAGTATATGAATATATAGAGTCAAGTTACACCGATTTGCCCTATATTGTTTTATGATTCAACGGTACCAAACGTACTCACATAGACACTTGGATATATCATATACCCTTCTTCACTAAGAGTCAATGTTTTCACTGATTTTGTAGTAGTAGGAGTAAGTTCTATTCTATCCATTGTAAATACTCCATTTTTTGCTTCAAGATGAATATAGAAATATATGTAACTAAGCCAATCCCCATATTCTAACAATTGAATTTCAAATTCAACAGTCATATACCCATATTCACTTGCGAGTCCACTTCCGACTTGATCGATTATTTTGCGATCTTCCAAGTCATATGTCACAGTAAATTCTCCTGTTTTTATACTGGTACATGAAAGGCAACGTTCTGTTACTTTGTACTTTATAATTTTATGGGGGGGGTGAACCAATATCAAATCTTCTTCTCATACCATAAACTTTTTTAATCTCCAATATTATCTACAACCCCTACATAAAAATCAGGGATAGGATTACCAGTGAAATTCGTACTTATAATAGCCTGATAATTATAAAAATAATCAGAAAAGGAATCCATTACCGTTACATGATTTTCTAAAACTCCATCTTTATATGAATATATCTCTTGAGAATCTTCATCAAAATAAAAAACGTATCTTGATAATTCTTCGTATTTCATGTATTCTAATGTTAAATTCTCATTAAACAATTTACATTCTTTATTAATATAAATTTTCAACAACGAGAAACTCGACTCAAGTTTGGATCTTATAGATATTTCACAAGTATATGTTAAAATCTTAGATGAATCAAATTGGCCAAAACTCATCTTGATTTTTTTTTTTATTAGATGCCGTTATGTATTTTGAGCTATTAGGAGTAGCTTCAGACCATTGAAATTGACTCCCTTCCATTACAGGAGAAAAACAATTACCCATCACCATATTAACATTTTCAAATCTTCGCCTCATATTTACTCTTTTGAATAATATCTTAAAATTACAACACCATCGCCACCATCTCCACCTTTTCCGGATCCATATGGTGAACCTGACAGTTCTTGTATGCCGCCGGCTCCTCCTCCGCCTCCGTACCCTCCGCCTCCTTCAGACGCAGGATAGGTGTCATTTGGACTAGACCAATTATCTCCATCTTGTCCTCTACCAGTGTAATAGCCTTCTGATTCATGGGGATAATCCTTCCCTTCACTTCCATAGCATCCAGAAGTTCCTCCGGCAGTAGGCAAGAAATCAATTTCTCCAAAAACCCTTGTCGTATGTCCTTGGCTATCTCCTGGGTGAGTACCATATTTACTTGTAGGATAATGACCGTCACTGAATGATGCCGAGGCTGTTGTATCCCATCCTCCTGCTTCAGAGGCTCCGGTTCCTCCACTTGCACATATAGCATACCCATCACTGTGCTTTTCTCCTTTATATGCTTTTCCTCCACTTGCATACAATAGCTTTTCAAAACTAAAATGAACATAAGTCTCTTCTCCGTCACTTCCATATTTTGGTGTTCTTCCTCCGGTCTTGATGCCTCCAGCTCCACCCTTTCCGACATATATCACAATCTCTTGTCCGGGCTTAACCTTAATAGCATCTCCATCTTTTACCCAATCATTCCAAGATCCAGAAGATTCATTTGACTTTTTATAAGTTTTTGTATATCCAGATCCTCCTCCAGCTGGGGTTGCATACCCGTTTCCGCCTCCGGCGCCTCCACCAACAAGAAACACATCCATTTCATAACATCCTTCAGGAACAAAAAAACGATAATCTCCTGATGGATGAAACTCTTTCAAATTTAGAACTAATTCTTTCTTTTTATTTGAAAAACGCCTTCTCATAAAAAATATCTCCGTTAGCGAGAGGTTTTACCCCTCCCCATATATATAAATTACTGTAAATAATATAATTATATTTAACATACATAGTCAAACAAACACAAAGAAAGAATCATTATGATATATACTACTCTCTTTCGCAGAAGTAATACAATCAACATCTTCATCTGCATTTATCTGAAACTTGTATATAATACTCTGTTTTTCACTTGGAGCAGGATATGGGTCAAATCTAATCCATATCACCATTGGTTCATAACCAGTATTACTTTTTGAAAACGAAAAAGAAACTGAACTCTGAGTATGAATATTAAAAGCTGTACCCTCTCTAAGCTGATTCAATACACTATTTATCTTATCCTGGCTAATTGTACTGGATTCGATTTTATTCATTAAATCAAATAACCTAAGTCGATCTCCAGACTCGATTTCTGTTTCCACATAATGATAAATAGCTCCACCACCAGATCTTTTTTCCTCAAAATATCTTCTCCTACTCATAATAATACTCCTTCCGATAATAACCGAGAAAACTAAAACCTTCCGACTCCTTCCTCAAAACATCATGCTTGTTCCAATACTTTTCCAAGTCGAAGGCTTCTCTTTCAAATACGATGCTATGATATGCCTTATCATGATCGCGATATATGCACAACCTAATCAGGTACTCAATCAAATACCATGCATAGTATAAAAATACCGGAATAAGAGACAGCCACAGCATCCACCATCCTACATTACCGAATAAGAGACATAATCCTATTGTAAGCAGCGATATAAACATACCAAAACAAAACATTGTATGATACTGATTACAATGCGCCTCTTCATGATATTCGGCCTTCAATGATATAGCATCACGTTCGGTAAATACGGCTCCAAACAGCATAATTGTTTTATAGCCGTCAATGAACGTAAATAACTTAGCTATTTTTGATTTATAATATATTTTCATTGCCAAAAAATATTTTATGCCAATTGCACAAAGTTAAAAACTCTATAGGAGAATTAACCCCATCCCATTCCCATTCCTTAAGGTAAGACTCTAATCTACTCCCATCAATACCTTCACACCCATGAAGAAAAACCAGATGAGGCATAAATAATTCTCCCCCTTCCAAAGATTTGTTAAACTTACTAACCAACCTCTTTCTGAACTTAGGACCGTACCATGATTTTTCATTTGTGGATCCAAGACAATAGTAAGAATTATTTTTGACTTTAATGCCAAACCATTTACATATGCATGGATGATATACCCTATCTGCTAAGAATATAAATGGTTTATACCATAGGCAGTGCCAGAATGTACTATACTTGCCACCAAACTTCTTAAACGCCCATCTGAACCCTCCAGAGAAGTACCAGTTGTTAGCACCTCTCTTAACCTTAACTTTGTATTTAAGATTCTTGTTACGGTTGCTAACCCTATCCCACGGCTTGACCTTATCGGTATCCATATCAGGAAGGAATGTCCAATGATGAAGCAAGGCACTATAATAAGGATTATATATTTTATGACTGTTTCTAATAACATACTCAAAAATATCATATCCTGCTTGTCTGGCTTCTTCAAATCCTTTTTCTGACAAGAAAGCTAATATAGGAGCCAGATTCCAGATCTGATCTTGTGATGTAAATGGGGAGAAACATGGATCTTCATCCTTTAGCTCTATACCATTAGTATATCCGGAGCTTATCTTGGTAAGACCAAACTTGTTTGCGTCTTCACTATGTATGTCATCTCTTAAGAAAAATCCTTTTTCGAATTTGAAATAAATACCTTTATTGCTATTAAAAAATAGATCATAAGTAGTATCGGCAAGACGGGTAAGTACCAATATGGAATTACGCACATCATCTTCTGTCTTGTTGCCAAGAATCATTTCCGTGTATATAAACTGGAGATACTGAGCCAGGTTGATAGTTCCGTCGCCGACCCAGCCTACCCCGTCCTTCACCGACGACAGTGGGATGCACGAGGCCTGCTCTGTGTAGCTGGAATCATAAACAAAATCCCGGTAAAACACCTCCTTAATCCTACTGTATTTATCCCAAAGACCTTCCATCACCTTAACCTATAACAATAACACAATCACGCTTTTCCTTATTATAAACCATCGTACCCATCTTAGTGTACAAACCTTTTATATTTTGGTAATTGGTTTCACCATGAGCCGAAACGTTAGTAGTAATGCTGTCGGAGTAAACTTCCGTACCTCCTTCATTAATGAAATTAAATCCTTGTTTAACCATCTCTCCTCCAAGGTAGGCTGTAAAAGACACAACAACATTTCCTCGTCCTCTATTTCCATACCAATTACCATAGATGTCGGCATTGATATTAGGTTCTGACTCGTCCATACCTGGCGCTGACAACAAGGTCTTCATCTTAATAAGCGCTCCTTCAAGACCAGACTGCATGTTATCACCACCATAAATAAGGTAATCACCCACCTGTTGTTGGGTGGTAGCCCACTGCTTACTCCATCCCACAAACTTATTATCTACTTCTGATATGCCTGTATTTGTAAAACCAGTTGCAGTATCAAAATCGGAGCCGTCTTCTGATTCCCATCCATACCTAAGAACAAGATAATCGAACTCAGGAATTACAACAACCTGCTCGCCGGCAGCTTGTGTTATTGTGACGTTCTTACTCTCTCCACCAGCCGTTACCTTAGCTACGCCACGGCGATCTTCGGCTACCGGATTAGGTCCGGCTGTGAAGATGATGTTTGCCGGTCCTATGCCTCTCATTTTGTCGGCGGTTACTATTTCGCTTGCTTTAACCTCTAACATCTTATTTCATTTTAAATATTTCAAATACATATATCCAGCTCAACAAAAATACTACCGGGCAGTACATTGTCTCTACCAAACTCGCATCTCCTTTAAATTGCCTGATTGACCAAACAATCATAGATGCAATAACGCCAGACAAGTATATAAATAAAACTACCTCAATCATACCAATTTAAGTATATTATCAATTACAGGATATGCCTTAGAATAAATCTCAAACTCGGCATGACGCCGCCTAAGAGGTTCGTACATACCTTTTAATGTCATACCCATCATCTTAAGTTCGGTCTTAGCATTTTTCAGCTTAACCAAATCTTGCTGTGCATACAACTTAAACAAATCGGCTGCTCCTTGCGCTTCTCCATTATACATCAGTTCCTCAAAGAATCTCATCTTTACAAAATTATCCACATAATCCAATACCAGACCTTGAGGCGTGTCTGGTATAATTATATTAGATTCTCCGTCAAATGGAAGAGACCGGTACTGCATGTAAATAGGACCATCGAAATTAGCATACAAGAATCCGTTTACGATATTTATCTCATACGGACTATCCTTGATTACCTTATTCCGGCATTTACTCAAACAAGAATCACGAAGCATAGGCTTAGCAAGACCTAACATTACCGGCCGGTCATAATAGCAACGAACTTCATGATCGCGATCATGAACATTGATATAAAATTTTTCAACTATCACCTTCTCGCATTCTTCTTTACAACATTCGTTGCACGAACACCATCTATAGCTTCTTTCGGTACGTTCTTTCCAAGCTATTGTATTTTGAAGCTCTGGTATCACCTTATCACCTTCAGGCACCTCATATCCTTTAAAATCGCATTTGAAAGCCAGAATAAGATCAAAGTAATCACCAGGCATACGGGCCTGCCCTCGCTTGACATCCACTACCGCTTCTTTGCGCATAGTAATATCACCTCCAAACTTCTTCAGGGCAATTTCTACCCATTTGTAGATGGACACCTCATCTATCAGATCACGCTTGTCAAATGATCTTAAAGACGATTTTAACTCTATGATATAATCTTCGACTGTCATAACAAAAAAAATATGGAGGACAGGAAACGAACCTGACCTCCACAAAGATATAAATAATCTGTCTAATGCCCTATTTTGTATTTTCAAAAGTTAGGATCTTCAAACTTACCATACTTCAAGAAAAGGCTCCTACACTTTTCCTTTATCCCCTTAAGTGTAGCCTCATATCCGGCTCCTGTCATGTAGATGGTTTGCTGATTAACTCTTTCCCCAGAATACTTATCCACAAAATAAGATCGATAAACACCAAATTTGTTTTTAACAATGTCACTGTATAACTCCCATCTACCCTGCCCATTCCTGAACATGAACTTGACTTCCTCAAGAAACAAACGGAGATTCTTTTCGGCGATGATGATTCCATTCTGCTCAAGCTTCTTCGCCACATCTCTAATCAACCACATGTTTTCATGATCAACTTTCTTGAACGACTCCGCAAACTCCACATCGGGACGCTGCTCTTCTATGGTCTTTATCGCCTGCTGTCTCTCCGCCTCTGCTTGCGCTCTCTCGGCTATGGCTCTATTTTTAGCATCAATCTCGTCAGCTAATGCTCTTAATGCAGATGGATAGTCTTTCGGTGTTATAGAATAGGAACCCGTTTTTCTTATAGAAGGAAGAACTTCAGATGTTACCCATTTCTTGAATTTTTTAGCAAAATCCATCTTTGATCCAAAAATCAAGCTGTATAGACCAGACTCATTGATTATCAATATTTTAGTATTTGGGGTATAGGGGAGGAACGTTTCGTTCCACCCTTGAGTATCAGGAACTTTCATTATCATCCTATCATCTTCATCAACATGATCCCTTATCGCTTTTCTTGGATTTGTATATCCCAAAAATGAAGCTATAGGAGACCCTATAAAATACGGTTCATGATCAATGACAATAATTTTTAACTCTACAAAATCTGAATTTTTGAAAGATGATACAGTTTCAATTTCTTTACTAAATTCCATTTCGTTGGATTCTGACGTCAAAATAATGTTACTGTTCTTCGCATTGTTTTGAAAATTGTTTATCTTTGTTCCCATAATAGGAATGATTTTTTATATCCGCCAGCCTGAGAAGGTAGACGGATATGCAAAAGTAGCGATTATCCTGTATCTACAAAGGGTGATCGCTACTTTTTTTCTACGACTTTCTATGTCCTAATTCTTTATCTTCGAAAACTCTCTTAATCTGAAAATCTTTAAACACCCTTCTTTTAGCAAGTATTTCATTGTACATAAATCGGTATCTCCATCCTTTATTCATTTTAACCCTCAACTTCTTTTTCAAGCTATCTTGTATTACAAAATGGTAATATCTTTTGGAGTCTGCGAAATCCATAGCCAAGTGGTTATAGAGGTAGCCATTGGTGCCAAGCCTGCTCACGATGTCCAGGTCCCGCCTTACGGGAAAGCGCTGGCCGGGTATAAGCACATGGCATAAGTAACCCACATTATCTATATAAACACCAGCATCAGCTTCCACATAATGCTCTGATACGGTTTTCCATATAATAGACAACAGTCTTAAAACCTCTCCTCTGTCTCTTATCATGCCTTTCTTAAAACCATTCTTTCTCTTCATAAGACGATGGTAGTAGGCTGCAAAATACGGTGATTGTATTGATGTTCTTTTCATCATTCAAAAATTAAAATTATACATTTCAGATAATTAACATTAGAATGTATTGTTGCATCAAAATACTATTCTATATTTGCAAAGTCTACCGATCCTCACGGACAGGTAGACTTATATTTTACAAAATTAAAATCGTAGTAAAGTTATGAAATCAAATGTTGTTTTACAATCAAAAGATCGAGTTTTGTTAGGAATGAATGTGTCTGTTATGTCTAAAGATGGTTACATATGTATAACTGACGCAATGAAAGCCTTGTCTGCTAAAAGAGAAAAATTAGGTTTGGCTCCAAAACAATTGAGTCATATAATAGAAACTGAATCATTTAAAGAAAGGTGTACTGAATTAGTTAATAAGCTGGAAAATAAGCTTTTATTGAGTAGAAGAAATCTTCTACTCAATAATAACAAATTGAATATCAGCAGTGTAATGGATCTTGGAAAATTAGACCTTGCCTACAAAAAAGGAAAAGGAGTAGATCAAAAATGGTATGTAAATCCATATCTGTTTGTTATGATTGCATTAGAGATGGATCCAGAAATTTACGCTGAGGTGGTTATATGGCTTACCGATGGATTGATAGAAAACCGGAACGAAGCCGGTGATGCATACGTCAGGATGTGCAGCGCGATAAGTAGAATAGTTTCAAACAAGAATGACTTGAAAGACAATATAAAAAGAGTTGCTAAAGCTATTAATTTCATTGTTTTTAATAAACATGAAGATGGGATAAGGAATACTGCCAGTAAAGATGAGCTCAATGATATAATAGCCATAGAGAACGTCATAGCCTCTGTTATTGATGACGGTTTTATTAAAGACTACAATTCCTTGATAAATTACCTCGGAGATAAATGGAAAAGAAAATGGGGAAACCCTGTTCTTGCATTGAAATAGTACAAAAAAAACACCCGGTCGTGGCTACATAGCTATGGCCGGGTGCCCAATAAAAAGAATCACTGAACAATTTGACTTTTCTGATTGGAATCAAGATTCGGATTTTCATCGACAGGAATCTGTAGCCTGAATGCTACTTCCTTTATCGTCTCTGCCACTACGTACTCAATTAACTTAATAGGGCAGATAAATTCGTATTCCCATTCAGACTCACACCCTTTAGGTGTAGGATCGCAGGCCATTAACTCCAGCGCCTTCTTTCTTCTTGTTGTAAAGAACTCTACGTTAATAAGCTCTATATGGAAATCAGGTATATAAATATAGTCGTTTTCTACATAATAAAAAGGACGACGTTCTTTAACGTATTTAGCATACGGTCTTTTTTGTTCATTACGATACGACTTTATTTCAGCAAACTTAAAAAATATGGTGTTATCTACGTTAGTCACCTTGGTAATAGCCGGTCTAAGGGCAGAATAAAGAAGTCCTGGAAGTTTATGCTTTGACCGCATAAGCGTATTACATAACGCAAATTCGGCATCGCAGCAAACTATTTTATCAACTTCAATCATCTCCAGGCAAGTAACGTAAGTTAGGAGCCGGTGGTCGCCAAGTAACGTTCCGTCATCCCACCTCTGTGCTGTATAAGATTCGGCTTTAGTTCTACCGATATTCAATATCCATCTCCGACTAACATGCGAATCTTTGTCAAGGGCATGAATACCGTTTACGACTCTTGATACAAATTCACCATTAGTGATCATGCTCCCCTCCTTTCTTTTGCTCTTGATTCTCTTGATTTAGCATTCAAGATCCTCATATAAATATCTCTTTCACTCATACCGGATATGGTTTTTATAGCCTCATCCAACATGACTTTCGTATATAAAGGTTTAGGGAATCCCTTTATCTTAACCGGATCAGGAACTAACTTAGCCTTACGATATTCATAAAATCTTTTAGAAGTTACATTAAGATAAGAAACAGCCTCTTCTCCGGTATAGTACTTAGCCGGATTAGCAAGCTGCGTCCATGTCTCAAGATCGTTGGCTGTAAGATGATCGCATTCCCCGCTTAAAAACATCTCCTTTATCTTATCGCATACCGCCGCACCGCTTTTACGCAGCGTCTCTGTCAGAATTTCTTTCATTTTCAAAACATCCTGTTTTAAACCTTAAAACAATAGAGGCAATGATTATCAAAAGAGTAACAGCCATAACAGACCACACTACGATATTGTGCTCAATAGGCATCTCAATATTAACCGTAACCCATTCTACACAGATATTAAAAATCATGCTATAGATCAATAACCTATGCCATATACAAAACCTGAACATTCTTGAAAAAGCCAAGAGAAATAGGTCCCATGATAGAAAATGACCTAATATCGGATACAGCCAATTAGTGATACTAAAAGGATAAAACTCATCAAAAATGCTGGCTAACATAATAACCTGCATCAACACAGGATAATACTTCACAAACGTCACACAGACATTCCTCTGTCCTTTGCTAATAAACTTGTTGCTCATAATATGTTGTTGTTATGTTATTAAAATGGGGAAGGCGATCAGCACCTTCCCCTGATTTTCAATCACTTTTTAGTGCTCGTCTTCTTTCTTTTCATCTTACCGCCAACACTACCGCCTTGACGCATTTTAGGTTTGTCTTTCTTATCGACTTCACCACCCTGACGAGCTTTCTTTTTACAAGCCATGATACTAAAAATTTAAAATTGAATGATGTGCAATATTAATCATTTTTATTCTAATAGACAATACTTAAAACACAATATTATAATCCAGCATAATTAGCAAGGGGAGAGAACTAAATTCCCTCCCCTTGCTAATTATGCTGGATTAAGATCCATTTGAGAATAAGCGTATTTCAAAGTACCATTTTCATCACCACACTCAGCTCCATCTACGATAAAGTTGTAAGAAGCAGGAGATTCATTATATACATTGAAAACACCACCTTTCTTGGAGATATTTTGTTTTTCATACTGCCTAACAATAGCGGTCTTATACACTTTGCCTTCGTAAGACACGTTTATAGTTCGTATATACCATGTAGTATCTTCATTCTCATCTCCAGAATGAACATATCCTGCCAATATACCACCCATTACAGCCCCGAAATACGAACAAGAGCTTCCGGATTGTTTTCTCCGGGTTGTTGTTCCGATGCTTATAGTAGCTCCAGATATCTCACGATAATCAGCATCCACCACCTTAATATCACAGGTGTAGATTCGGATATTTCCATTTTCATCACCAGTCCATTCGAATCCGGCAATACACTTACCGGCGCCAGGATTATAAGAAACATTACTCCTCCTATATGTAGCCCAAGAGCCGTTTTTCAATGTAATATGCGCCGGAACAGGTTTAGCCTCTGCCTTTCCTTCTTGGTTGACTGTTATGTTAACAGTCTTCCCAGACTCATTTTGCTTCAATGTCACAGTGCCACTTCTGGAAGATGAAGAGATGTTTGCGAATGAGATTATTACAAATGAATAATCATAACCTGACAAAACAGGACAACTTACTTCTGATGGTTTTTCTGTAACTTCTATAACCCAACTTGGCTTAGATGATACAGTGTATCCTATCTTACTTCCATTCTTTTTACTTTTTAATTGAATACATAAATATGAGTTATTTGGACCTCCATTTGCATCGATATTCCAAGTGCTTTGGTTGGCACTAAACTCATAAGTGGCAGCAACAGCCTGTGTAATGTTAACGTTAACAGTTTTCCCTGATTCATTTTGGACGAAAGTAATAGTACCGGAACGAGAAGAAGAGGAAGAGTTAGCTGTCATAGTAATTTTAGCAAGCATACTCGTAGATGTCTGGTCTCTATAATCTACAGAACACCAATCAGGCTTAGATTGCACACTATATCCAATATACGATCCACTTTTGGTACTTGTAATAGTATATTGTATAGTTTGTGCTTCACCTGATCCAGACCATACTTTACTAGTTGTTCCATCTACAAACTCAAAGACATATGGCGCATATCCGCATTTTCCAACTTCATATTCGTATTTGTAGTTGGCATTACCACAATCATCATAACGAACGTATTTAACTTGATCATTCTTACATCCATTTTCTTGCCAAGAACCGTAAGATCCGCAATTACAGCAATTCCTACAACTTACAGAATATTGACGATCTATGCTACCAGAGCAGCTATCACGATAAGCATCATACTGAGTATGACCTACGCAATCTCCTGTTCCGTAATAAGACCAGTCTGTACAAGATTCTCCACCTCCATTAACCCATCTTGTGTTGTTGTAAGAAGAAGAACATGGATTGGTGTCACGTTGTTGCTTCTGAGACGTACAACCGTCGCAACGGGTGCTTCCGGTATCAGACCAAGAAGGTGTTGTGCTATCAGCTACGCAATCACCGTTTTTGTTAGCTACTGCCTGACCTTGGGAATTTACAGCATCTTGAGCCTTCTTATTAGCATCAGCTTGACTGATATTGGACGTAAATGGACCACCTACTTGGTCCTGAGTTACGGTAACAGACGAACCATGCTGACAGCTTCCGCAATTGTTTCTGGTGAAGACCTTACTTGCCTTACCGGTCCAAGTACAAGTTCCCTGCGCGTCAGCAAGAGCCTGACCCTGCTGTTCGACGGCAGCCTGAGCCTTGCTATTTGCGTCTTCCTGACTTACGGTAGACGTAAAAGGACCGCCGGTTACATCATCCTGATCTATGGTAACCTTAGATCCGACACCGCCGTCAGCACACTGTTTTGTAAATTCCTTGCTATATGTTCCGGTCCAGGTACATACCTTATCTCCACCTTCTACCCAACGTTCATTTTCTCCACCATAGCATTCGTTGGTATTAACCTGTTTTTTATAGGATTTACCACCTTCGCATTTGGTTTCAAGTGGTTCCGAATCTTCCCATACAGGATCGGTGTTATCTGTTTCACATGTTCCGTTCTTGTTAACATAAGCCTGGCCTTGGGCTTCTACGGCTTCCTGAGCTAATCTATTTGCTTCTTCCTGGCTTTCATTAGAATAGAACGGTCCACCTACCATGTCTTGTGTTACGCTCATCGGAACACCATGCTGACATGATCCGCAATTGTCTTTTGTAAACTGCTTGCTATATACGCCTACGAACCTACATTTACCTTTTTGGTTAGCAATAGCCTGTCCTTGAGCTTTAACAGCTTCCTTAGCCTTATTATCAGCATCCTCTTGACTTACGAAAGAAGTAAAAGGATTGCCTTCAACATCAGCTTCACTTACCTCTACTTCCGTTCCTGAATCTGGTATCTCACAGTCGTTCTTCTGGAACGTTTCTGTGTAATGACCGGTCCAGCTACAGACCTTATTCCCGCCATCTACCCAACGTTCTTGATTGTGAGTTTCAGAACATTCGTTAGTATCACGTTGCTTTTTCTGAGACTTACCTTCATTACATCTAAGTTCTTCAGGAACAACGTCTTCCCATACAGGATCGGTGCTAAGTGGCGTACAGTTACCGTTTTTATTAACATAAGCCTGGCCTCCTTCTTCTACGATCCTACGAGCTTCTGCGTCTGCCGCCTCCTGGCTTTCTGTAGACGTAACAGGACTACCGTTAACCATTTCGGCCGTAACTTCCATTTCTACGCCCTTATGACAAGCTTCACATTCAGGGACGAATTTCTTGCTGTAATGACCGGCATAGATCGTCATATTCTCGCAATTACCCTTACTGTTAGCAATAGCCTGTCCTTGTTCTTTGACAGCAGTCTTAGCCTTGTTATTGGCATCATCTTGACTTACAGTGGATGTAAATGGGGCACCCACTACATCTTGTTCGGTTACAGTAATCTTAGATCCTGTCTGACCTTCATTACAATCGTTTTTGGTAAATTCTTCACTGTATTTACCAGTCCACGTGCAATGTCCGTCCCGGTTGGCTATGGCCTGGCCCTGCTGCTCGACGGCAGCCTGAGCGAGCGCGTTAGCCGCCTCCTGGCTTTCGTATGAAGTAAAAGGACCACCGGTTACATCGTCTTGGTCTACTGTTACCTGCGAACCTACGCCTTCTCCTTCACAATTGTCTTTTGTGAATACCTTGCTATATACACCAACAAATTGGTTTTTATCTATGCAAGTACCTTTCTTATTAGCAAGATCTTGTTTCTGTTCTTCCATAGCGGCCTCGGCCAACGCGTTAGCTGCCTCCTGGCTTTCCCTTGATACAAAAGCATCTGGGTATCCGGCAAGATCCTTTTCAGTCAAATCAACGAAGCTTCCGGTCTGAGATTCGGCATCGCAATCATTTTTCTGAACACGAGCCGAAGCCTTTCCAACGAAATAATTTGGATCAGTAACGCATTCTCCATTCAGGTTGGCTTGTTCCTGACCGTTTTTCTCTATATCATCAAGAGCTTTCTGATCAGCATCTTCTTGACTTACGTCTGATGTGTATTTACCAGCTTCTACTGTGTAAGTGTAAGGAGCTCCGATAAAACCATCTTCGCAGTCATTTTTATAAAATACTTTTGACTTCTCTACATTATACCATAAATTTGTTTCACATGTACCATGCTCATTAGCATAACCTGGACCTTCAGCTTCCAAGGCATCCAAAGCCTTCTGATTAGCATCCTCCTTAGAAACAGAAGAAGAGAAGCGGCCGGCTTCTACAACGTACTCTACCATAGATCCAACTTCAGTCACTTCACAATCTGTCTTTTGAAACATCTTGGATTTCCTGTCATTGTACCATTTTATGGTATTGCAAGTACCATGAGAATTAGCATAGTCTTGACCTTTGGCATTCAACTCAGCTTCAGCCTTACGGTCAGCATCTTCTTGGCTTATGGTAGAAGAAAATTGCCCGGCTTCGATCGTCATCGTAACCAAACTTCCTTCTTCGGTATCAGGATCGCAGTCGTTCTTTCTAAACGACTTTGATTTCTTGACATTGTACCATAATATGGTTATACAACGACCATGCTCATTAACCCAGTTCTGACCATTTTGCTCAATATCTCTCATAGCCTTGTCATCAGCATCAGACTGAGATATGATAGACGTGTATTTTCCGGCCTCAACAACGTACTCAAGCTCTTCCCCTTTCTCTGTCTCAGGATTACATCCTTCTTTTGTAAAAAGAGCCGACTGTCTTTTATTTCTATAAACTACCTGTTCTTTATTTTTATGAACTACCGTACATTCTTCAGATACGCTACCATCCCTGGAAGACACTCTTATCTTGACACTTCTGTTGGCACCAGTATCATTTTCATCAAAGTAAACATTAACCTTACTGTTAAGACCGCCTTCTTTCTTATCTATGTTCGCCCAACAATTATCTACTTTCATTCCTAATCCTCCATCTTAAATTTTCAGGATTTGTACTTACGTTGATTACCTCCGGTGATCCATCTGAATCAAGATCAACAACATCCTTGTCCAGGTGAATCTCCTCCTTATCCACAGACTCGCATTCAACTATTTCAATAACATAATCTTTTATATTACTTTCTATACTTAACTGCGTGCTTGTTTCATCACCCTCAATTTGTTCAAATTCCTTATCCAATTTAATGTAAGGAACGACCTTTCCAGGCTGATAAATAGGAATCAGTACACCATTTATAGTTATGTTCTCATTAACTTCATTCCCATCCTCATTACCAGGCATGGAAACAATCATCGAAACCTGGAACGTGTCTTCAAGACCCGGATCACCAGGGAAACCATAATCAAGCCTAATATCATTGACATCAATATTTAGACCAGAAGCGGTGGTAAATGCCTTTATAACACCCTTTATACCACTATCTCCTGTAATAAGGGCATTGATAGAAGCGGCGTTGGTAGTAATAAGGATCTGCTTATCTCCACCAGATATAGGGAACTCCAGCCTACTAACCGACACTTCTGTGATCTTAATACCTTTTTGCTTGAAAGTAATGGCTTTCATGCTTTCGGTATCGGACTTCTTCACAATTCGGATAGTGATCCTATCTTCCCTTCCTTTCCAAGATGGAGCATCGAAATTCATTTTATCACGACCGACACCTTCCTTCTTATCTGAGGTAAGCCAAGAACCATCATCCATCTTATATATTCTTTCTTTGCTCATAATAACCCTCCTTCATTAAAGTGTCAGTTCCCATTCAACGCCATCATCTACCACAACCTGTACCGTAGCCGTACCGCCTGTGGCTTCAAATGTTATGTCAGTAGGAATAACATCAAATATCTCTTGTACGCCAACACATCCTAAGCCGCAGATAATATCCTTAAACCATTCCTCTTTAGCGTATTTTTTAAGAACTTCTTTAAAGAACTCACGAAGCCAATCTGAATCAATAGATTCCTTAAGTATGGTTTCTATTATTTCCTTAAGCCAAGATTCGTGCATTTCCTCTTTCAGAATCTCTTTAATAAGCTCGACAATGGTTTCTTTATCTAACTTATCAGAAGGCACAGAGCCATCAACGAGATTACCCCCACATATAAATCCTTTGCATTTTTCTGCCATTTCTTATCCTCCTAAATTAACAATGGAACCCATAAGAACTATTTGCTTCTTCTCGGTACACAACCCTCACTTCAGCAAGTTCATCCTGTTGACACATATCCCGGCAGAACCTAACAGTACGACCCTGGACTTTATACATATCAGAAGGTACGACACCCCCGCAATAAGATACAAGCAAAATCTCTGCCGGATCTTTCTTTAGAACCACATGAGAAGTACCGTCAAACACTTCTGTATTGACAGATCCACTTACGTTAATAGCCCTTGAAACGTATTTAGCTAAATTAGCTAAAGCTCCGTCTAAAGGCATACCATGATACAAACCAGCTTCTTCTATAGTTTCTCCATCATAGAATATGTTAGAAGAAGGAATATTGCAATGATGCGGGCGTTCGCACCCACCATGACTGCCAAAACAACCGTTACCTGTTATTGCCATTGTTACTCAAAATATTTATTTTTTGTTTTAAAAATTCTATTTCCCTATCCTGGTATTCCATACGGCATATCATTGCATTGATTAAAGCCGTAAGATCAGATTTCTTAGCCAGACTGAAGTAGCCAGCGTTGATGCCGTCCGCACAGTACACGCAGTTCGTGCAGGTGTATCCGTCCGGGCATGGCACCGGCGTCTCGTCCACATGTGGAACATATACGTGTTTGCCACTTAAATCCTTACCAATTTGTGCACTCTTTTCCATTTTGAAGTTGTTTTTCGAGTTTTTCAACCCTTTGTTTTAAAAGCGTATTTTCTTCAACCATCCTATCCAAAAACTTATCTATGTTTTCGAAAACCAGTTCTATATTATGTATAACCTCATTATAAGGCATACCTGGAGTTAATTTGGATATGAATGTCTTGCATCCTGTATAATGAATGCAATGATCGCTTAAATGACCATACGGGCAATCGCATTCTTTTGGAAGAATCTCGCAATTGTCCGTACAGTCATTACATGGATCAGACCCGATGCAAATATTAGATCTCAGAATATCAGGTCTGTCATCTTTACAAGTATTACACGTATTCATGACTTATCTTTTTTTTGGTGCAAGATAGCAATTTTCATCCACACCATCACAAAAGAATGTCAATCTATGTATTCCAGACGGTTAGTACTGCCCTTAAAAACGTATCCACATCTGTTTTCTATCTCTACATCAGTAATAGGAAGAATAGCATCTTTGCCATAAGTAAGTTCACATTTTGAAATAAAATTTACTATACCTTGATAATTACCGTGAAATTCCCTTGCAAGTTTCCTGCCTGTAGGAATCCCGTCTTTATTCGTTTCAGGAATGCCTATCAAGCACTTTATCCAGTTCGGCTCATTCTTATTATTGCTTCTTATTTCATAATTTATGATATCAAATACAATACCTTCAAGGTTTTTGACATCAATATTGTCCGCATCCATTTTCTTATCAATACGGATCGTACTTGTTAAATCTCGTAATTTCATGATACTTTCTATTTTAGACATTAATGAATAACTATCACAGTGTTTTAAGAGACCAAAGTAAGAAGCCCAACTTTCGTTTGTAATACACTTCTTTGCGTCTTTGGCCACCCTCTCCCTTATTCTCACATAACCTTTATTGTGTTCGGATACACCTTTGTTGTTACGGTGGAAAACATACCCGCAAAAATCAAGAGGTTTATCCATGTCTGTTATAATACAAGTATGCCTTTTAGATCTTATCTTAAGCTCATACCACCAATAATTCTTAATCCTCCATTTGGTAGTATTAGCATCCTCCTTAGTATAAAAAGCAAGGAAATTATCATCAGCATACCTCAATGAAAAAGGAGCCATTCTCTTTACAAGATTATCGAAATCTTTCATAAGGAGATGATGGATAAAAGGACTTGTAGGAGTACCTATAGGTAGCTCTCCAGATACAAAGCTTACGTCTATTACAAAATCTATAAACTTTTTATTTGAAATAAAGTTCTTAAGCACTTTTCTAAATACCTTATCTTTTGCATGATTGTAGCATTTACGTTGATCTATAACCAAGCAATACTTCAAATCAAGTCTATCATAATAAACATGCTTCATCTTTTTAATAAGAGACTTCGATTTAGACGATGCTGTTATGCCAAATCCTGGCTTGCAATTAAGACCATTCATATTATCCTTCTCATAATACAAAGGACCTAACTTTACTAAAACAAGATGCTGATAGATTCTGGTGGTAAGGTCCGGACTGTTTATTTCACGAACCTTACCATTCTTGTTTTCTTTGATAAGTTTGCGATATTTGATTTTGCTAACATAAGTACCATCTAAATACCATTCATACAATTTTAATGAATTACCATCAAAATCAGAATTGAAATTAACAACATCATTCTTTTTAGAATGGTTTTTAAATGCTGCTTCGCATGCTTCTCTAATATCATCCAAACTTATATCTATATAGTTTGAAACTGATTTCGGTTGTGGGCTAATGACGGGCTTACGACCGTCGCGCATCTCTATCATATTTTTATCATATAATCTCATACGCTTGTCTTTTATTGATTCTCCACTCCTGGGAAAGATTAAAAAGAATATACCCATTTTTTTTAGCCCACACAGGGCAAGGCCGCAATTGTTGCGATTCGTATTAGAAGTGGCGTTATTCGCATTCAGATTACGAGGCGAGCAATTACTGTTGTTCGCATTACCGCCGAAACGAGCAGCCAATTCTTTTTAACCTTTTTCTCAACCGTTATTTGCTATTTCAGAGGTCAGATCCCAATGTAAGACTTGTTAGCAGACTAACGGATTTCATTGAATAGCTTTTTTATTGTTTATAATGTTAACTATCTCTGTTGTCTAATGACGTTGCAAACGTATGTATAATATTTTATAGCTACAAAACAATTTGTATTAAATATTTTAAATTTTTGTTTTGTAGCTATAAAATATTATATTAACAAGATACGGCTGCTCCGTAAGATAGTATAAGGCTGCGCCTTAGCGCTGCGCTTATGATGGCTGCGCCATCAATGGGTTGCACCCATTAAACCTGCGGTTGACTGACGTCTAATAACAACTGGGCAAGGCCGCAATAGTAGGGATACGTATTAGAAGTGGCGTAATGCGCAGGCAGAATACGAGGCGAGCAAAGACCGTAGGACGCAGAACCGCCGAAACGAGCAGCCACTCTAC
>ULJZ01014696.1_pt1 | contig 20722 bp, 16 predicted proteins | sample 1951021 | NCBI WGS metagenome assembly ULJZ01 (sample SAMEA4835487, study PRJEB28245) | human gut metagenome | biome: gut microbiome; material: fecal sample | place: Denmark | collected 2008
CAAAAGCTTTGGGCGTAACTCCTGTCGAAGCAAAATCTCAGGCTAAAAAAGCGGTCGTCGAAGAAGAAGTCGAAGACAACGCGGTTTACGAAGTCAAAGGTTCCCCTTGCTACGGCGAAACCCTCAACACCGCGGCCATCGTCGAAATCATAGACAAAATGGCTGACGTCATCATCGAAAACGAAGTTCCGTTCTGCGACGCAGACAAAATGGGCGACGGCGACTTCGGTATGAGCATTGCAAAAGGCTTCAGACAGCTTAAAAAAGACTGGGCAAGCCGCAAAAAAGGCAACGTAGGCGAATTTTTGATGAGCTGCTCCGAAATCATCATGGAATATTGCGGCGGCGCAAGCGGCCCTATCTGGGGTTCTGCTTTCCGTTATGCTGGCAAATCCGTTTTGGGTAAGGAAGAAGTTTCACTCGCCGATATCGCAACCGTTTTCCAAGCTGCAAACACCGGCGTTTACGAAACCGGCAAGAAGAGCTTCGGCAAAGGCGCAGTCGTCGGCGACAAAACCTTGGTTGATGCTTTGAAACCTTGCGCAGACGCTTTGGAAGCCGCGGCAAAAGCGGGCGACAGCCTCAAAGTCGGTCTGGACAAAGGCGCGAAAGCCGCAGTTCAAGGCGCAGAAGCCACCAAAACCGTGGTCGCAACGCTGGGCAGAGCCGGCACCGTCGGTGAAAAATCCATCGGCTATCCTGACGCAGGCGCATACGGCCTCGGCGTCATCTTCACCGCCCTTTCCGATTTCATCGCCGCAAAATAATTTACGCACAAAAAACCCACCGTTTTCGGTGGGTTTTTTATATGCTTTTTGCCGTTTCGAATAAGCAAAGCGGCTGCATGTTCTGGCCGCTTTTTTGATTCATTTTTGCCACAGTTCCAAAATTGCGCCTTTTGCCGATTTCGGGAACCGAGATTTTTTCACCTTTTCCACAAACTCTTCGTCGGTTTTCGCTTTTTGGATAGATGCGTATTTGAACATATTTCCGACTGTTCCTCCCTGCACCTTGGAAAGAGTTTCGATGCCGAATTCTTTTATAGGCAGGTTGCTGTCATAAATCGGATCTTCAATCGTAATCTCAACTTTATCCGTCGGTTTTACGTGCTTAATCCTCACTTTCAGGCATTTGTCACGGACGATGCAGTCGTCGTAAACTTCGCCGTTCACGTACACCGTAAGCTTTCCTTCAACGATATCCTTGAAGTACACGCTGTAGTTTCTGCTTTCCGGAACGACCGACAAATCGCCCTCGGTAGGCTCTATTGCAAAATAGTTTCCGTTGCCTTCCGCCTGCACGAACTTGGTAAGCGCGTAATCGGTAACGTAGCTGTTGTCGCCTTTATCTTCATACATAGTGAACTCGCCGTTTCCTCTGTAGGCCCAGATTTCCATATCTTCCGGATTTCCCGAGTCGTTGCCTTCGGTAAGCCCGAGCGGAATTATCGCGCCCGCTTTTGCCAGAACAGGTATGGAGGTTGCGTCCCTATAGAGATCGACGTTCCTGCCGCCATCATACACGTAGCCTGTGAAAATATCCGTCCATCTGCCGCTTGGGATCCAGGCGTGCACTTTGCCGAGATGCGTTTTTTTGTCCGCTTTATGAGTTATCGGGCAAACCATCAGTTCACTGCCGAACATATATTGATTTTTTACCTTATACGCTTCCGGCGCGTCAGGGTAGCTGTAATACATAGGCTCGCAAAGCGCCAGACCTTCGCTGTAGGTGCGATAGTTCATGGTGTAAAGATAAGGCAGCAGTTTGTGTCTGAGTCTTAGAAAATCGACGGCGATTCTTTCGGTTTGGCCGTCAAACTTCCACGGCTCTTTGCCCTGAAGCTCGTTGGAAGTGGAATGCAAACGATTTATCGGGCTGAACACGCCGAACTGCAACCATCTGGTGTAAAGTTCGTAGTCTTTTATGCCGAACATGTGTCCGCCGATGTCGTGGCTCCACCAAGTATAGCCGATGTTGGACGCCGTGGCGGTAAAATACGGCTGATAGTTCAAGGTGCTCCACATAACGCTGGTGTCGCCCGAAAAGCCGAGCGGATAGCGATGGCTTCCGAGCCCCGCAAACCTTGAAAGAATAAGCGGTCTGCCCTCCGTGCCGTCAGGCTTTTTGACGTTGTCGAGATAGTGATAATGATTGAGCGACCAAAGCGGATCCAAACCGTTCATTTTCGACTTGGTGCCCTGTTGCCAGTCAATCCACCAAAAGTCCACGCCGTCGGCTTCGTAAGGCTTGTGCAGCACTTTGAAATAGGCGTTTATAAATTCCGAATCCGAAATGTCAAACGGAATGTCCGGCCTCGAAACGGACGTGTCGATACCAAGTTCTGCGGCCATTTGCTCGTACATATCTTCAAACGGTCTGACGCCCGAAGCCGGATGCAGATTGACGGTTACGCGGAAGTTTTTGTCCTTAAGCCATGCCAGAAAACCTTTGTAATCGGGGAACAAATCGGTGTTCCAGCTGTAACCCGTCCAGCCGTCGCCCTGTATGCCAAAGATATTCGCCGATTTATACTGCTCGCCGAATTTTTCCTTGACGTTCACCCAGTGCCAGTCCATATCGATGGTGGCCACCGTGACAGGTATTTCCGAATCGACGAAACGCGTCATGAGGTCGATATATTCCTGCTGCGTATAGGCTTTGTATCTGGACCACCAGTTGCCGAGCGCGTAACGAGGAATGAGAGGCACTCCGCCCGTTATCCCGTAGTATGCCTGCACCGCGGCGCGATAGTTTCGGCCGTAACAGAAAACGTATTTGTCGACGGTGTCCGCCTCACGCGGTTTAACCTTCCCGTCTGCGCCCAAAATGAGGCCTTTGTCTTCTATCACCGCAACGCCGTTTGTGGAAACGACGCCGTCGGACAACCTGATTTTACCTTTGAAAAAGTGATAGCCGCCGATGGTCATATCGAGCGTTCTATAGGTGCCTTTGAGGTTTTCTTTGTTGTCGCAATCGACCTTTGCACCGCCTTCGAACTGAACGTATTTTGCCTTATTTGCGGTTTTATCAAACAATAACGAGCATTTATCCGTCGTTATCGTTAAATAGTTTTCGCCTTCGTTCACCGAAAACGTCGGCACTTCAAAGTTTCTGAACCACACTCCCTGCGTAGCTTCGTCGATGAAGGTGTCGGTTTTTGAAGTTTCGACTCTGAACAATCTGTCGGTCAGAACGGTTATTCTGAACCCCTTGCCGACCACTTGGGCCTTAGGGTTGGAAACCGGATCGGTGTGCGCAATAAGATGAGGGGAAAGTTCCATAATTTACCTCGCGTGTTTTGATTATAAAGCTATTATAATATAAAATTCTTTTTTAGTAAACGGTTTTTCGACAATTTAGAAAAATCCGAGGCAAGTGCCTCGGAAAAAATTTTAGTATTCGCAGCTGGAAACCGTCCTCGGGAACGGAAGCACGTCTCTTATGTTGGAAATGCCCGTGAGGTACATAACCATTCTTTCAAAGCCGAGGCCGAAGCCTGCGTGTTTCGTTCCGCCGTAGCGGCGCAGATTGATATACCACCAGTAGTCTTCCTCTTTTAAGCCGAATTTCTTCATGCTGTCAAGCAAAACGTCAAGCCTTTCTTCACGCTGGCTGCCGCCGATAAGCTCGCCTATGCCAGGAACCAGAAGGTCTGCCGCGGCAACGGTTTTTTCGTCGTCGTTAAGGCGCATATAGAACGCTTTGATCTCTCTCGGATAGTCGGTGAGGAACACAGGTTTTTTATAGACTTCCTCGGTGATGTATCTTTCGTGCTCGGATTGCAGGTCGCATCCCCAGTAAACAGGAAATTCGAATCTGTCTTTGACCGGCTCCAGAATTTCGATAGCCTTGGTGTACGGAAGGCGAACAAAATCGTTTTCGACGACGTTTTTGAGCCTGTCCAGAAGACCTTTATCTACGAATTGATTCAAAAATTCCAGTTCGTTTTTGCAGGTGTTCATAACGTACGAAATGACGTATTTCACCATTGCTTCGGCGCAGTCCATATCGTCGGCCAGATCGGCAAACGCCATTTCAGGTTCGATCATCCAGAACTCTGCGGCATGACGAGCGGTGTTGCTCCTTTCCGCCCTGAAAGTCGGGCCGAAGGTGTAGATGTTGCCAAACGCCATAGCGTAAGTCTCGCCGTTGAGCTGGCCGGAAACGGTCAGGCTTGCAGGCTTTTCAAAAAAGTCTTTGGAATAGTCCACCTTGCCGGATTCGGCGACCTTTTGCAAATCGAGAGTGGTGACCTGAAACATTGCGCCCGCACCCTCGCAGTCGGAACCCGTTATAATCGGCGTGTGAACGTATACGAAGCCTCTGTCGTTGAAAAATTTGTGAATGGCGATTGCCGCTTCGCTTCTGATGCGGAACACCGCGTTAAAAGTGTTCGTGCGCGGACGGAGGTAGGCAATTTCCCTCAAAAACTCCAGGCTGTGGCGCTTTTTCTGCAAAGGATAGTCCGGCGTCGAAGTGCCTTCAACACTGATTTTCGAAGCCTTAAGTTCAAGCGGCTGTTTGTTCTCGGGCGTGGCAACCACTTTGCCCTCGACCACCAACGAACAACCTACGTTCTGCTTCACGATGTCGTCGTAATTTTCTACGGCTTCCCTCTCCAAAACCACCTGAAGGCATTTGAAACTGCTGCCGTCGTTAAGCTCTATAAATCCGAATGCCTTGCTGTCGCGTATCGTCCTCACCCAACCGCCGACGACCACGTCTTTGCCGTCGAATTCGTCGATTTTCGAAAACAAGTCTTTTATGAGTTCTCTTTTCATATCAAGCTCCCGATAACTTTTAATAAAAGCATTATACCCCCAAATTCGTCAAAAATCAACCATTCCAACATCATTACCCTCCAAATCCGCCAAAAAGCTTTTTTGAAAAAAAAGAGGCCTCCCGCCGGCGACTTATTTTTGTCAAAAGGTTTTCATTACGCCGCTCAAACTTGAGCCTTGCAGGGTTTGCACCAGACAGCCGTGACAACCTTTAAAATTACACCATAAGTTCAAATAAAATTCTATCAAATCGCAGCTTTTGCGGTTACGCATGATGTGCGTACAGAAACTCTTTCTTCGGAAAGAGCTTTTCTTTTTATAATTTAAGTCTACCATAGCCCATTTCCAAATGTCAACATAAAAATTTCATATGCTCATATGTCGCGTTTTTGACGTTTTATACTTTGCTGTTTTTCAGCAGTGTAAAATCAAAACCGCAAAACAAAAAACCGCAAGCATCACTCTTGCGGTTTTAATGGTGGAGATAAGGGAGGCGTAAGGAGCGTAGCGACGGAATAGCGAAACATAGAGGAGCGTCTGCAAAACAATGACCGTTTTGTTCCAAAACCGCTACGCTTCAAATGCTCACGCCGGATAAAAAATAAAACTCCGCTATTGCGGAGCTTATGTGGCGTTCCTGGCGGGAGTCGAACCCACGGCCTTTCGCTTAGGAGTTTTGAAAAATTTTCAAAATCCTATTAAAATAAGCGATTTTCGCACATTTTTGGGCATTTTGAGCAATATTTTTTGTCTAAATCGGCTATTTTCTTTCGTTTTTTCGGCAAATTTTAGATTTCAAAATAATTTTCAAACTAAAATAATACCAAAAACAATACCAATTTTTATAGCCGTTTTCAGTTTTTTTTTGTCTTTACACAGACCTGCTTTTGTTGCCACAATAATGAGCATAATAGATGCCATACCGATATAAGTCACAACATCTTTTGAGGCAATGATGTTGCTTAATTATTCTATTGTTTCCCAGTATCCGGTTTTATCTGAACCGACACGCTTTATTAAGCCTTTTTCTGATAAAGATTTCAACGACCGTTTAACAGTTTCTCTTGATACGCTTATACTCGTTGCTATTTCATCTATAGTGCTTTCCGGATTTGTTTTTAGTGCTTGCAATACCTTTTTTGCGGATTTTGTGAGTTTTACAGGCTCATTTACAGGCTCATTTACAGGCTCATTTTTGAGTTGCTTCGGTCTATTAAACGGAATAGTTACCGTAATCATATTCTGCGAAAAGGAATAAGCCTTTTCTCCGTATTCTTTAACAACGATAGGAACTCCGTGCCCAGAATGTTCGACAATACCGCATTGCAAGAATATTTTCATCAACTCTTTATTGACAGGCTCGGTTTTCCCTGATAAAAACTCTTCTTTGGTTAGATTTTTAGGAATTCCGCCATAAGAGACGATTTCCATTCTATCTTCAAACCAATAAACCGCAGGGGCTAATTCTTCCGCCCATTTATTGTGAACGCAAGCATTGATCCATGCTTCTTTGAATGCCTCGCTGCTAAATAGGCGTTGTTCTCTTCTTGGACGAACGGATACGTCAATAAACGTTTCATTCAGTGCATCGCAATAATTGATAACTTTTTCAAGCGATTCGATAAGACACGTATACCCGTATTCATTCCTTTTTACGAATTCGGATTTATCTTTGCCTTTGAATACCGCGACCTTTATCGAATTCATGTTTTCGTCGGCAAGAATCTCTGCCAAAAGATTAAACTTACCGTCCGCGGTTACAAGTCCGAAGTTCTTGTAAAACGTTTCTTCGTTAATATGAATTCCTTTATTGATAAGATATTGTTTTAATTTTGCAAAAGTTAAATCGTCGCGCAAAACAGGAATGTCTTGATAGCCTTTTCGGGGATGCTCCGTTGCCTGTATGGTCGGGGAAATGAGATAATCGACACTTTCAAAATACAAAGGGAGCTCAGCCTTCGGTTTGTCCGAGGGCTGAGCTCCCGATTTTTTATTTGTCCTGGATTGATTTTATAAAAGAAACTCCGTATTTTTTGATATTTTTCCAATCGTCTTTTAACTCACTTTGCGGGAGAGCTTCAAACACAAATAGCCAATTCCTTCCGAAGTCATCTTCGTTATTGCTTAATTTACGAGCATGATCCTTCAGTTCTTTTTCAGCTATTTTGTTTTTTTGCATACGGTAATATACCAGTGAAAATAGTTTATATAAGCAAGAATCACTATTAACAACCTCGGCGGTATCAAGTGCTGGAATGCTAAACTTATATTTGATTGAAAAATAAATTGCATAGCAAACAGCTTCGAAATTTTTTGCTTGGTACCCGAGTTCATAGATTTTTTGAGTTAGTTTTTCAATGCTATCTTTCTGAACGCTAAAAGGCAAAAAGACATATTCCTCCAACAAAGGAATGAGATACGGATAAATCAAACACAAGTGAAAAATGGTCTTAACACAATATTCTTGTGCATTAGGTGTCAGTTTTTGACCTCCAAGTACCTTAATTGCGTAATTCAGTATCGCGGAATTGTCCTTATTTGCTTGCATAAGTTCAATTGATGAGTCGAGATATGCACGTACACCGATAAAATCAATTTGGCCGTTGCGTTGCATTAGAGATATTGAATTGATTTTTCTAACCCATTGCTCGACAGAAGCAACCGGAAGTTTTAGTATTTCTGTTTTTTTGAAATTTAATGAAAAGTCGTATTCGCGAAGGGCCTGCCCCAACTCGACTAAAAAGCGTTGACCATCTTCATATGACCTTACATAGCATGTAAAATCATCAATGCATCTTGTATACCTCCATCCTTTTTCGTACATTTGTTTATCGATATTAACAAGAATAATTTCTGATAAAAGATTTGAAGCATGCGGACCTATCAATAGTCCATGCGTTTCACCATTTTTGCAATTTTGAGTATAGTGGTCTATTTGATTGTACCATTCATTTTTGAATTTGTTTCCGCTATTTGCTTTTGCAGTCGCTTTTCCAACCAGAGCCCAGGGAACTGAATGAGTATAAATGCTGGGAAAACAGGTGGAAATATCAGCTTTAACTAAGTATGTACTTCCAATTAAAAGGTCTGGTTCAGGCGTTCCATCCTCCTTCCAATTTGAATAAGACATTGAAAATAATGCGTCTTTTTGTTTGAGCTTTCTAATATGAATTCTGCTAATTACATAGTCTTGATCTTGAGTTTTGTTAGCAAAGTGATTTTTGATATTTTCCCAACCGTTAGAGAGACACTTGCATAATTGTTGATAGGACATAGGGTTTGGAATGCCGAGCACTCGAGGGACATTGATATTACGCATGCTTTCGAAAGTTATAAACTGTCTCCATTTATCAGAAAAATGGGGCGTTTCTTTTTTACAATACTCAAAGAAACTTTCGGAACTCAAAATCGGAGGTATTTTTTCTGAAAAAAGGCCATGAGCTAAAAGCCCTTCATACAAGTCTTCAGCCAAAATTTCGGTTGTATAATCGGTATAAGTTTTACTCATAGATACCCCCTGATTTTGGATCGTTAGCAAGTTTAGGTCAGCAGAGCATCTGCCAGAAAATTAGCGCCCATAGTCCATATAGAATTGCAGATGGACATGATAAAGGTAGCAATTATGTTTGTAATTTTAGTTTTCATAGATAGTTTCCTCCTTGTAATTTGAATTTTACTTTTGATAAAATCATTCAGTATTCCAAGTAGAATATATAGTATTATGAGCCCTAAAACTATGGCATTATAGCTCTGTAACCCCTGCTCTGCAGGCCTAAACTGACTAAACATAATAATTATACCACAAAAATGTGGATAAATCAACCATGCTATACTACATGTAAATCTCATTTTTTGATTTTGAAATAACAGCCTATACACCGTCAGCGGCACATACCAAGCTGCAACGATCAACCGTCATATAAGGACGATCCCGCCTATGACCGCGCCGAGCAGGATGTTTAATGCAAACACGGCGATACTCCCGCCGAAAGAGCGACCGCTCGGTATGATTCAGAGAAACATCCGATGGATTCCGAACGGCAGTCCGCACAGAAAAGACACTTTTAAGCCTTGTATTTTACCTGATAGGTAAGTTACGAACACTTACACATAAAGTATTTAAGCCGGATTTACCTACTTTCGCTATTCCAGAACGACCGGGATTTGCTTTATGCACGCTACAATATTAAGTTAGTCCATCTTGATTTTAATCAGGATTTCTTTGTTATGCTGTTTACTGAATATCTTCGCTTTACAGCGATGACAAACAACAAGGATTGCGCCGTCTTTTCGTTGATAGCCCGTAGTCTTTTTATGACAACAAGGACATACGAAAGGAACAGGGTTAGAACTCGTCTCCAAAATTCAACCTCCTTTCCCCATGACACACAAAGAGTTGTATTTAACCCACTGCATTGATAGGGTTGGGTAATCCCATATCGCAGGAAGATTATCTTTTGTGCCTAAATATGAATAGTAACGGATAAGACGGGGCTGCTCTTACTTTGCCACTATGCAAATTTCAAAAAATCAATAAATATCCTTGAGAATTTTAACTGCCACGCCTTGTATGGCAACATCATCGAAAAACATATCCTTCATTCTGTCGTTTTCGGGATGCAAACGAGTTTTCTTTCTTCGCTTATCAATATAATATCTTTTCAACGTCGCCTCGTTTTCTATGAGCGCGACAACTATTTGACCTTCTTCTGCCGTGTCTTGCTGACGAACGACAACCAGATCGCCATCATCTATGCCGGCGTTTATCATACTGTCGCCCTTTGCCCTAAGAATAAAGAATTGTCCGTTACCCAAGAGTTCACGAGAAAACGTAACGTAACATTCTATATTTTCTTCGGCGAGAATGGGAGTGCCGCAAGCAACTTCACCTACTATAGGTAAACGATTATGGTTATAAATAGCATTTACTATTTCTTTTGTTTGAAGATCACCGTATCTTCCGCTTTTTTCAATTTCACCACGTTTTATAAGTTCGTCAACATACCTATATGTTTGAGGAACGGACAAGCCGACGGCGGTTGCGATTTGTTGAAAAGTAGGATAAACGCCGCTTTCAAAGTAGCAATCGTTAATCAACTTCAATATGTTATTGAGAGTTTGTTCATTTTTGCTTCTCATTGGAACGCTCCTTATTGTCTAAATGAGTTTCGTTTCTCATTTAGTGATTTTATTATACTCAAATCACTATCGAAAGTCAAGAGGAGAAAAGGGGCAAAACGAAAAAATTTTTAACTTATTAAAATTAAAAAAGTAGGAGTCGAGTGGCTCCTACTTTAATTTGTTAGACAATTGTTCCTTTTGCCAAATCTTCGGCAATAAAAGAGCAGAAGTAAAAAGGAACGGTTAGCAACTTTTGCTCATCGTCAAAACCATAATTGTTTCTTGATACCTTAATCGCAAACTCATACCTGTTGTGATTTGAAAACTTTTCCAAGGAGTTCAACATTCCGCGCCCTTTCTTAACGTCAATCGGGAATAACTTATTTTCGGATTCCACGATAAATTCAAGTTCGGCGGACAGTTTGCCTTTCCAATAAAAGAGATTTATACCTTGAGCAATAAGCTCGTTTGCGACAAAGTTTTCAAAGAATATGCCCGACAACATATTTTCTTTGTCGGGCGAAACAAACGACGATGCGTTTATTCCGCTTTGATAGGAAAACATACCGCTATCCGCAAGATACAAACGGAAATTACTATCGTTATCTTGAATAAGCGGCATAGTAATATGTTCTCTGAGTTGATACGACCGGTTTACAATGTGCGCCATTGTAAGCCAATCAATGGCAGTTGCAAAGTCGCGAGTTTTGCTTTTTTCTTCTATAAGCCCCGGCGAAAAATTCTTTGATTCTTTATTGAGTTCTTTATATATATTTGAAAACAATGAACGCGAACGCAAGATGGCTTCTCTGCTTGCTTGATACAATTCCATATCGGCAAGATAATTGTCGTACAGAACTTTAAGAATCTCCCTTGCTTCAAAAAGATTTTGCGTTGTAATATAAGTATCAACGACTTCGGGCATTCCTCCAACAAGCATGTATTTATAAACCTGCTCCAACGCAAGCTCATGAACACTTGTATCTAACGCTTTCTTTTCCGAATATGCCTTTCTAATTCTTTGATACAGCACTTTGTTGCTATTCAAAAGAAACTCTTCAAAAGTAAGCGGATATATTGTAATTTGATTTATCTTGCCGACAGGAAACAAAAATTTAGAATTGTTTCCCGCGCCCCGCTTATTGGTTTCTCTTTGAAGTTTTATTCTTACCATAGAGCCGGTTGCAATAACCGGGATTTCCTTGAAATCTTGGCAAAAATACTTCAATGCAGAGATAATATTCGGACATTCTTGCACTTCATCAAAAATCAATAAGGTTTTGCTGTCTATTTGCCTGCCTTTTTGGAGAGATATGAACTCAATAATCTTTTCTGCGTTTGCGGTAGAAAAGCAAAATTCACGAATTTCATCTTCTTTCTTGCAGTCAATGTAGATATAACTATCTTTATAATACTTGTCGGCAAAAATATCCTTAACCAAATAAGTTTTGCCAACCTGACGTGCGCCCCAAACAATCAAAGGTTTTCTATTTGTGCTTTTATTCCATTCTATAAGTTTTTGTGTCGCCAATCTTTCCATAACTATCGCTCCTTTCGTAATCTAATTATACACGAAATTAAATTGTTTTGCAAGAGTTTAGATATATTATTTGCACCTTTTTTGGTGTTTTGTATGGCATTGTTTGCACCTTTTTAAGTGTTATTTTGTCGATTATTTGCGCATTTTAACGCTTTTAGCAAAAATCTGTGTGTTTAATTTCGACATTCAACGAGCAACATAATAAGCCTTTTTGTTTATAGTAGCCGTATTTACAATTTCCTTTTGTCTTTCGGGGGTATAGCCTAATCGCCTGCATCGACTGGTCAAGGCTCACAAAAAATAATCCGATTTCAAAGGTAAAAACATCTTAACATACAATTGATGACAACCGTATGGCATATTTTGAAGAAAAAATAAAAACTATCACTATGCTATTTTTTGCTCGTCGCTCCGCTTTTTCCTTGACAAGTCGCTGCAGACGATTATTCTCGCCCCCTGTCGAAAGACAAAATGAAAAACGCAAGGTGGTGATTCTGCACGAACCATTGTTCAACCCTTCGGATGCCATTGTCGGCATCTCGCCCGAGGGGTGTTTATCCATTGAAAGTGGAAAATATGCCTTGAAAGTAGACTTTCAACCATTCACACTTTTTTCTCGAAGTGTGCTAACGTTGATTCAGAAGTTAGCGAGCGATATGGAAATCATCGTCCGATAGACTTCAATTCAACAAAAGGAGGTTCAAGGCAAATGTTAAGAAGCATCAAAAAAGCATTCGATATAATCAAAGCCGAAGACGCAGAAACTGCCATCACCGTTCACACTATCCGAACTTGGTGTAAACAAGGCAAAATTAAGTGTCTGACTGCCGGCAACAAGGTTCTTGTTGATATGCAAAGCCTCTTGGATTATATCGCAATCAAAACAGACAATACGGAGGTATAAAATGGCATACTACAAAATCACAACAGACAAAAAAGGCAAATTAGTTGCCAAAATGCAAGCCTATGGAAAAGACTTGGAAACCGGAGAGAAAAAACTCTACACAAAACGTTTTTACAACGAAGATGGTTTAACGGAGGCAAAGTTTAAGAAATACTTGGACAAAGAGGCGATTGCTTTTGAGGAAGAACTCGAAAGAGCCTACCGAGAACACGATGTCTCCGTTAAAGCCGGAGTTTTGACCTTCCCTGAACTAATGGCGGAATGGAAAGAAACCATAAAAACAAACTTATCCATTTCCTATTACGAACGAGCCTGCGAAGTTGAGAAAAAGTTCAACGAATACTTAAAAGAAGTAAGACTCTATGACAAGCCTATTTCGTCAATTACCGTTAGAGACGTTCAACTTTTTCTCAATTCGTTTGCATCTAAAAAATACAATCTAACATTGAAATTAACGGCAAAACTGAAAAATCCGTTGCCTAAAAAAGTAAATTTTCGCCAACTTGCAAGAGAAGGGATAATAGATCGTAATCGTTCGTATTATATGAATCACAACGATACTCATATCACGAAAGAAACTGCTCAGGCTATTTGCGAAAGATATAATCTCAATTATGATGATTACTTTGAAACGGTTAAAAACGAAAGGTCTTATGCCGTAGAAACCATAAAGGGCTACAGACGAGTTTTAAGAACGCTTTTTAACGAAGCGGTCAGATATGAGTGGATAGCAAAAAATCCCGTTTGCGGAACGAAAATCGGCGCAGGAAGCAGTAACACGTCTATGCGAGCCGTCCCCGAAAAAGAAGTGTTTTCGTTCAAAGAAGCCCAAGAATTTTTGTCAATGCTCGACGGGCTTTCGGATGATATTATCAATCAAAGAGTTTGTATCAAACTTATGCTTTTGACGGGTATAAGAAACGCCGAATTACACGGACTTCGTTGGAGTGACGTTGATTTGGAAAATCATATACTGCACGTCCGCAGGAATAGGCTTGTCAGCCAACAATTCGGAGTGTATGAAAAAAGCCCGAAAACAAAAACGTCTTTAAGGGATATTCCTATGCCAGATAATCTTGTGGAAGATTTGAAGCGATATAAAGACTGGTTTAGACTTGCCGACGATAATTTCGATGAAAAGCAAGACGAGTATTATCTTGCGGTCGGACTCGATAGGCAGCCGTTATACCCGCATACTATGGGACATTGGCTCACTAAACTTGAAGCAAAGCACGGATTCAAACACGTTTCTTGTCACGGACTTAGGCATACATATTGCAGTTTGCTATTGTCGCAGAACGTGCCTATTCAGACCGTGAGTAAATATATGGGACACAGCGATTCGACGGTAACGCTCGAAGTTTACAGTCACTTTATCCCGGACACGCAAGAAAAAGCGGTATTTGCCCTTAATAACCTTACAAAATAGGCTTAAAAAGAAATTGGTATTAAATTGGTATTAACGATTTTGGAGTTTTTTCCAAAACTTAAAATCAATATATGGGCGTAAAAATAGAAAAAACCACAATATCTTGTGGTTTTTTGGCGTCCGTGATTGGAGTCGAACCAACGGCGTTTCGCTTAGGAGTCGATTCTGAGCCGCCAAATTGCTCTAAAATAGGCAATTTTCTTGCAAATCGCGCGCTTTTGTGTGTATTTTTCGTCTCTTTTGCCCCGTTTTTTATGTTTCAAGCATCAATTTTCATATCTTTTAGCAATTTCTATGCCAAAATCTATGCCAAAACTATGCTGTTTTGAAAATAAGGGTTGGAGTTATCCAGCACTACTTTTTCACTAAAGAAAAAATCAACTTGATGCGCTCACGTTTAGATTTTAACACGACCTTCAACGAATCTCAACCCAAATGAGAAATTCTCTTATGTTTTTCTCCAAAAAACCAAATGCTTGTTCTATTTTAGGAATGAAAACTCATAAAACGGAAGATATTTTATGACTTGGAAGATACCGTCGGCATTGAACACTATGCCAAAACTATACTCGAAATGATTTTGTTTCTATATATTGATTTTGATGAGCGAAAAAACACAACATCTTGTGGTTTTACACGGCTAAAATTCACCCTTAGGAATTCATTTTATCCTGTCAAACGCCATCAAAAACGCACATTTTTGCACATTTTGTTCGCTAACTTCTGTATTTTACCTGCATTTTATATCCTATTTTACGGTAATGCAAGCAATTTTTATTATCGAAAATATTTTTTATGCCTAAAACTATGCCAAAACTATGCCTTGTTGAAAATAAGGGTTGGAGTTATCCGTCTTTGTAAGTGCCGAGCTTTTAAGCTCTGTAACTATCACGAACTGAGAGAAAACACCGACTCTATTCATGAATATCAAGAACTTTCAGAATTCTTTTGAAAGTGTCTTGACCATCAAGGCAAGTATCTCTTAGCCAGCCTTTTTCTTGATTCCAGTTTGCGAGCCCGCGATAATAGAAAGACTTTTTGGAATCTTCTATAATGAATGGAATTATATTAAACCTAAGGCACTCTTTCAAAGCAATCAATCTACCGACTCTGCCGTTTCCGTCTTGGAACGGGTGGATATATTCGAAGTCCGCATGAAGTTCAATAATATCATCGATGGTTATATCACTTTTAGAATTAAAATTCGTAACGAGTTTATCCATCGCTTTATGGACTTCGCTCGGCTTGCAAGTTTCCCTTCCTCCGACGGTATTTGCTCGCTTTTTATAATCTCCAACGGCAAACCAATCGAGAGATGAATCCTTGGTTCCTTGTTTCAATAGCAAATGAAGATGCTTGATAATATTTTCGCTCAAAGGCTCTAATGCCTTATCGATCACATAATCGATTGCGCGAAAGTGATTGCTTGTTTCAATAATATCATCAACAGGGATTCCATCGCCGACGGCAATCGTTCTTGTTTCGAAAATTAACCTCGTTTGATCTTCCGTAAGTTTAGAACCTTCGATGTGATTAGAGTTATAAGTCATTCTGACTTGTAATTCATGATAAAGTCCGCCTGAAATCTTAGCTTCTTTTTCTTCACGCAAAATTTGCAGAAAGTGATTTTCGCAAACTTCTCTGAACAAATCGTCAGGATTGCAATGCAAGAAATCCGCTATCTTAACAAGCACATTATTGGCAATTTTCTCGCCCTTTGATATTTTAGCAACAGTTCTGGATGAAATACCGAGTTGAGTAGTTAAGTCAGACTTAGTTAAATCTAATTCCTTGAGTTTATTTTCTAATGGCTTATAAGAATACATAGCTACCTCCTGATTTCTTTACTTATTATACCACAATAAAAGCAAAAAGTAAAGATATTCAAGATAAAAAGTAAAGACTTCCTGTTTTATTGCCTTTCGTCCGGTGTTTGTAGAACAGGTCAGCGGTAATAGCAACTACCGCGAAAAATAGCACTTAAAACTTTTATGTTTACTGATTGAGTCAGACTCGAAAGAGTTTGGCTCTTTTCTTTTTACGACACTATTTTTCTCTCAAAACGAGTTTGTAGTTGCTATTGCCCATTACAACATAATTTACATTTCAAATGCGTTTCGACTTATGCTACCTTGCACCTGCCGAAAGGCAAAATAAAATATGGAGGTATTCCAAAAAATGAAAAAAGTTGTTTACTTAATCAAGAAAGTCAGAGGCAACTCTGACGACAAGATTTCCGGTCTCGGATTTCTTAACGAAGAAGGAACGTTGCTAATATCCATAATCGAGCAACTGAACTTGTAAACGCTGAACTTATTTATAATTGAAAAAATATGACAAATCGCCTGCCAAGATGTTTTGGCAGGCGATTTTACTTTTACTTGATTTCAGTTTTCCAAAGTCCGTGGAGGTTGCAGTAAGCATAAACTGCAACGGGTTTATCTTCGCCGGTGCAAAAGGTAGCTTCCGGTGTATCGCCAGGCCTAAAAGCTCTCCGCTGACCGCCATTCTCAGTTTCAATATAAACCCATTGAATGTAGTGCTCCTCGGTCATGGGATGGGTTGTTTCGCCGACTCTTACATAAACGGAACCGTCTTCTTTATGAATATAAGGCAAGTGTTTTTCGACAGTGGCTTCAGTGGTGTTAGGAACCAGCGCCTCCATCTTTTGGCCGCAGCACATCATAGGGACGCCCGCATCGTGAATAAGACCAATTAAGTTACCGCAATGGCGGCAAATATAAAACTTTTCTTTCATTTGTCTTTCTCTCTTTAATAATTTTCTTTACGAACTTCAAAATAAGCTTGCGGATGCTTACATACAGGACATGTTTCGGGAGCCGTAGTACCAACAACGATATGTCCGCAATTGCGGCATTCCCAAACCGTTACGCCGGACTTTTCAAATACTGATTTGGTTTCAACATTTTTAAGAAGAGCACGGTATCTTTCCTCATGTGCTTTCTCAATAGCGGCAACACCACGGAATTGATTAGCCAAATCGTGAAAGCCTTCTTCATCAGCTTCTCTTGCCATACGATCATACATATCAGTCCACTCAGCATTTTCGCCTTCCGCTGCATGGAGCAGGTTTTCGGCAGTGTCACCAAGCTCGCCGAGAGCCTTAAACCACAGTTTCGCATGTTCCTTTTCATTTTCGGCAGTCTGCAAGAAAAGTGCTGCAATTTGCTCGAAGCCTGCCTTCTTTGCAACAGAAGCAAAGTATGTATACTTGTTTCTTGCCTGAGATTCACCTGCAAATGCTTCCCAAAGGTTCTTTTCGGTCTTTGTACCGGCATAGGGATTCTTGGATTCTTCCTCAAGCTTTACGAATTTTTCTTTCGGCTGTTTGCAGACAGGACAGGTTTCGGGAGGAGTATCTCCCTCGTGAATATAACCGCATACAGTGCATTTCCATTTTGCCATTTTCGTTACCTCTTTCTTTTCTATATTTTCATTGAAATTTATGTTATGAAGCAATGCTTCCACCACATCCACCGGAATATCGGGATAGGATTTTATCTGCTCTAAAAATTCTTTTGTGTTCGCGCTTTGCGGAAGCATAAAGCCTGCTTCCCGGCAAAGGTCTTCTGCCATAAGTCGAGACGATTTTGCTACCGCCTCCGAAAGTGTATCGGGCAGCTGGGAAGCTATGTTTTCAGCCTGCGCTTTGCTTTGAACGAGAGCACGCAGCGCCTCGACTACTTTATCCGTTTTAGACTGTTGCGGGGGCAATTCCTTCGGCATCATTGAAATAGCACCTGAAGGACATGCCCCGGCACATACGCCGCAGCCGATACACTTTTCAGGATCAATGATGCTGTTTTCTGTATCCGTAGCGCCGGTAGGACAAACATAAAGGCAAAGGCAATCCTTGGTACATAAGCGAAGATTTCTTACTGCATATTTATCTGCCATTATCTTGCACCTCCTTCTATTTTTTCAAATTTCCACGCAGGGACTTTGCATACCGGACAAAGCGCAGGCGGTGCATCGCCAACGAATACAAATCCGCAGACTGTGCAGACATACACACCTGTGTTTTCAAGCATCTTGTTACCCTCAACCTCATATCGGGTGAGAAGTGACTGCAACATTCTCGTTACCTTTTCTGCCCACACCTGACAGCGAAGTGCGCCACGGTCGTGCTGCTCTTCCGCAGCTGATTTTCCGTAAGGAAATCCTACCGAAATATCATGATTAAACAATTCAAGCAATGTCTCTGTGCCGGCATTGCTGACAGGCTCTGCTTTTTGATGGAAGAATTCTGCAAGTTTTCTAAAGTTCTCGGATTCTTCGGGCATATACTGCTTTTCGCACCCTCTTGCAAGATTGGAGCAAATGATGCTCATCTCCATTGGGGATAATTCTTTTTCTGTATGCGGCTTTTCAAGGATTTCCTCTGCTTTAGCAGTTTCCTCTTTCAGCACAAAAGCATCCTTACCTGCACCGCAAAGCGGACACTTGAAATCATCGGGCAATTCGCCTTCGGTTTTATGGATATAACCGCAGACTGTACATATATATTGCTTCATAGTTCCGCCTCCTTTAATTGAATAATAGCATATTTCAGATTGCAATTCTGTGATGTTATCACATTTTTCAATGATTCCCGCAATGTCCGTGACCGCAGCCGTGGTCGCCGCAGATATGGGTTTCCCCGCCGTGTTCATGATCATGGTGTTCACAATGCACATCGGGATTGAAAGCAAGATTGCCGGCAACAAAAGCATTTACCGCTTCATCGGCATTACCGCTGACACCGCCGTAGAGCTTTATTCCGTTTTCTGCCAGCGCCATTTGTGCACCGCCGCCAATACCGCCGCAAATAAGTACGTCTGCTTTTACAGAGGAGAGTACGCCGGCCAATGCACCGTGGCCGGAGCCGTTGGTATCTATAAGCTCTGTTTTAACGACCTTGCCGTCTTCAATATCGTACAATTTGAATTGCTCGGTGTGACCGAAATGTTGAAAGATGTTTCCGTTTTGGTATGTTACTGCGATTCTCATAACATTTGATCCTTTTTCTATTTTGTATTCTTTTTGAATTTGCCGTTTGATGCAATCTTTTTTATAGCAAAAGTCTGTACTGCCGCTACAAAGCTGAAACTCGCCGCCCTCAATTTTCAGTGCGAAGCCAAGCACAAGTGCGTCTGCTATCTTTTTCCTTGCGGTTTCATAGATTTTCTGTGCGGTTGTTCTGCCTACGCCGAGGTGTGCCCCGCATTATTCTTGGCTTAAGTTTCTTTGTCAATCAGCCGTATAGTTTCAAGCTCATCAACTGTCAAAACAATTGGTTCCCCGCTCACTGCTCCCGTTGGAGAAAATTCAAGAACTTCAGGGAAATAACACACTCGGCGACACTTCGTCGGTCTTGGCATTTTATCACCTTACCATATATTATAGTGCTGTTTCTGGCATATGTCAATAGCATTATTGACATATGCCCGAAATTACGCTATACTAAAAATACTGAAAAGGAGACACGGCTTATGAATTACTTAACGTATTTACCTGTATTTGATAAACTGACGAAATCACAGCAAGACACGCTTACAAGCTCATCTTTTGTTCGTAAATTCGGCAAGGGTGAACTCTTACATAATGGTTCGCAGAATTGTACGGGACTGCTCCTTGTGCTCTCCGGTCAAATTCGTGCTTTTACTATATCTGATAATGGCAGAGAGATTACGATGTACCGCCTTTTTGAGCGAGATATTTGCCTTTTCTCTGCGTCTTGTATTATGAACAGTATTCAGTTTGATATTACCGTTACCGCAGAAAAGGAAACTGAGGTTTTAGTCATCCCGTCAGAAGTTTACAAAAGCATTATGGATGTTTCCGCACCGCTTGCCAATTACACAAACGAAGTTATGGCAAGTCGATTTTCAGATGTAATGTGGCTGATAGACCAGGTGATGTGGAAAAGCTTTGATAAAAGGCTTGCAGATTTTCTTTTGAATGAGGCAAGCATCGAAGGCACTAACATTCTTAAAATCACCCACGAAACAATCGGCAATCACTTAGGTAATCCCCGTGAAGTGGTAACACGAATGCTAAAGTATTTTGTGAACGAAGGGTTTATATCACTCTCCCGCGGAACGATTGAAATTATAGACAAAGACGGACTTGAAAAGATTATAGTTTGATAAAACAAAGCGTTGAGTTTCTCAAAAAATGAATTCTCAACGCTTTTCTTTTCTGTCCTTTTAATCATCCATTCCGCAGGGGGTGGATTTTTTATTTAACGCTTTATCATTACGGACTGCATCATAGAATCGGAAACCGCCTGCAAAGTTATAGGCATCAAAACCGTTACCCATTAAAATTCTGCTTGCGATATAGCTTCTCAATCCGCTTTGGCAGATAACATACACAGGCTTGCTCCTGTCCAGCTCACCTATACGTTCACGCAGTTCATCAACAGGAATATTGATAAAACCCTTTGCATGCCCCATGCTGTATTCCATTAGTGTACGTGTATCAAGAAGTGTTATGCTGCCGTCACGGGGAAGAGTTTCTTCTTCCTCATAATACCATTGCTTTACAATGCCGTTTTTCATGTTTTCAATGATATAGCCTGCCATATTCACAGGGTCCTTTGCGGAGGAATACGGCGGAGCATAGGCAAGGTCAAGTTCTGTAAGTTCGTATGCTTTTATTCCGGCACGGATAGCGGTTGCAAGCACATCAATCCTCTTATCGACACCGTCAAAACCTATAATTTGTGCACCTAAAATGCGGTAGCTTTCTTTTTCAAACAGCACTTTCATAGTCATCATTTTACCGCCGGGATAATATCCTGCGTGACTCATCGGCGAAAGAATGACTTTGTCTGTAGCAATACCAAGGGACTTTGCGGTTTTTTCGTTGATACCCGTAGCGGCAGCTGTCATGTCAAATATTTTGATGACTGATGAGCCCTGTCCGCCGGTATAATGGCTGTC
>ULJZ01019175.1_pt1 | contig 17725 bp, 9 predicted proteins | sample 1951021 | NCBI WGS metagenome assembly ULJZ01 (sample SAMEA4835487, study PRJEB28245) | human gut metagenome | biome: gut microbiome; material: fecal sample | place: Denmark | collected 2008
AACGAATCTGATTGAAATATTTCACCATCTGATCCACATCACGAGTAACCGTCACCTGCCCATCTTCGTCCGTATACGAACCTTCCATTTCGTTCATCGCTTCTACATACCCCAACAATACTTCGGCATAGCGGAATATCGGATAAGTTTTCGCTTTTACCACTCCATTCCAAAAGATACAATCATCCTGATGCACATATTTCCGGCAGGTATATCCGGTCCTGGTTCTGTTATCATTATTATTCATATCAGATGCACTACCTCCGTAATAATAGTCGGTAACATAGTTTCTGGTACCTGCTGACAAACCGTCACGGTGGGAAGTTGTAGGCCAGATACAAGCATTGAAACCAATAGTCGCATAAAAACGCGGCTCACGACCATCATCACGATGAGCTCTGTTTCCGGAAAGAAGATAATCTGACGAGAATGTTTTATCTTGTCCCACTGCCTGCCATGATTTTTCCGCCTGAGTAGCTTCACTAAACGGTCTACCGTCAGCCATCCGGTATTCATCAATCATATCCAAAGTAACACTAAATGAAGATATTCCCCCCAATTTGGAAGGTGTCACAAGAATATAGTTTCCATTATTTTTTGAAAAATAGATGTATTCTTTAACCAACTCAGGCTGGTAAGTGCCATCAAACAGCGTCTTGTATGATTTATAGGGATCTATGCCTCCGGCTCCATCAGGGAAGTTGGCATCGGATACCGTCTCGGGAAGAGGCAATGTGCCTGTACCCTTTTCATTCACTATTTTAGGTACAGTATGAATGGCATACTTATTCATATCAATAATCCGCTTGAACGTGGCGGCAGCTTTTCCCCACTTAACCTTGTCTTCCGTCTGGGCAATGAAATTCCTGCCCTCTGAGTCTTTCCAATCGGAATAATAACTGTTACCATTGAAAAGGGGGCTGGCAGCATAGAGCTGCATACGAGCTTTGAACGCCAAAGCAGCACCCTTGGTAGGTATATACTGCAATGCATCTATACGACTTGGAGGCAGCAATTTAGCTGCTTCTTCAAAGTCGGCACAGATTTTCTCTACACACTCATCGTAAGTGGAACGCTCGAATGAAACTGACGCTACATCTTCGTCCGTATCGAAAGGACGGTCGGGAAGTACAACCACAGGCCCGTACAATCTTACCAAATAGAAATAGAAGTAAGCCCGCAGAAAATAAGCCCTTCCCTTGAAATCACGCATTTCCATCTCGGTAAGCTCCTGGTTTTTGGATATATTCTCCAATACGATGTTGGCCTTACGGATTCCTTTATAGCAATCGCCCCACGGATTAAACCATGTGTTCGTTTCTTTCACTTCATCATAAAGTATAGCATTTCCATTCGTTACAAACGGAACGATTGCTTCATCTGAGCCCAATCCACTGGGTAATGTAGAAGACCATCCCCAACCATTCATAAGTATTGATTCATCAGGAAGCAGTGCAGCCGCTCCATTGATATACTCTTCCGTTCTGGAGCGGGAAAGGAAAATGGAGTCCAGCGTGGTCTGATCGTACACATATTTGTCAATGTCCAAGTATTTTTCGCACGAACCGAACATAATGCTTGAGACCAAAATAACGGTTATTGCGGCTATTCTACCGAGAAAACCGAATTCTCTTTTATAATTTCCAAATTTTATCATAATTGTCAGGTTATATTAGAATGAAAGATTAAGCTGTAAAGTATACACTCGCTGGACAGGATAGACTGTTCCATTGTCTCCTGCTTGTGCGGGATCCAGCATCTTCTCTTTAGACCAAACTGCCAAATTGTCTCCAATCACACTAATTACTGCTTTCTGAAGACCAAACTTTTTCAGGAATTGGTTCTTGAGTGTATAAGAGACTTGCACATTCTTCAGACGCAAGTAACTACCATCAGACAACCAAAAAGAAGATGATTGACTATTATTACTGCTACCTCCATAATAAAGACGAGGGTACTTGGCGTTCGGATTCTCGGTGGCAGGGTCGCCTGAGATTTCACGTGAAATCCATCGGTTTGCCGGATTGGCAAAGTCTGTAATCACATTACCAGCTGTACTACCCGAGAATGGCTGATACATATTTCCACCTTTAAAATAGGTCACGCGGCTTACTCCCTCGAACAGGACACTTACATTAAAGTTCTTCCAGTTAAACTCTGTGGCAAATCCATACTGTATCTGAGGCACATAAGAATACTTCAAAGGTACAATATCATCCCAATTGACAATGCCATCACCATTGACATCCTTATACTTGATGTCACCAGGCAAGTAATTGCCAAAATCCTGACGAGGACTATTATCTATATCTGCCTGGTCTTTAAACAGGCCCAAAGCTATCAAGCCTCGGTTAATTCCACTTTGATATCCTACGGCTGATTGGTAATCGTATTTCTTAAGATCTTCCTCGAAATTGGTGATTTTGTTCATGGACTGTGTGTAGTTGGCACGTATAATCAGGTATTTGTCATTGTCACCCAAAGGCTGCGTATATGAGATATGTCCATCCATACCCCAGCTCTTCATTTCACCTACATTGGCCCAAGGTAATGACGGAAGTCCCATCTCTTCGGGTACACTCTGGCGTTGTTGATAAATACCTGAACGTATATCCTGGAAGAAATCGACTGTCATTTCAAAACGTTCGTGGAAGAAACGTGTATCAATACCGATGTCAGCTTTCTTGGCCTTTTCCCAGCGCAGGTTGCTGGAACCCACTTGCGTTTCGGTCAAACCGGAACCGTTATTCCAACTGCCGGAACCTGTGTGACCAATCAAAGTCAGATAGGGAAAACGTACCGAGTCATCCCAAGTGAGACGGTCATTACCTACTATACCATACGAAGCCCTGATTTTGAAATAATTGATAAAATTGTCCTTATTACGCCAGAAGCGATATTGCGTGGGAGCCCAACCTATAGAAACAGCGGGAAACCAACCAAATTTCTTACCTTTCTCAAAAGCCTCCGAACCGGTGTAACCCATATTAAATTCGGCCATATAAGTATCATCATACGAATAAGAGAAACGGCTTGAGTAACTATTATAACGTTTAGGGATAGCAGTCAGCAATTGATTATATTTCGATGCTTCATAATCGCTCCATTCGGCCTTCACCAAAGCACCTACCTTATGTACCTTATTAAATGTCTGGTCGTAATTCAGTCGGAAATCCCAATAAATTCTACGCTCAGTGTCATTCCAATTTGTATAATAGGACTCCACTGCATCAGATATTTTCTCCAAATCGAGTGTTCCATCACGTTTATAACCATGAGCATAATAAATGGCCGGCATTTTTTCGCGAACTTGGGTTCTCGCACCTATCGAATTAATGTTGACCAATCCTGCAATACTCAGTCCGGGAGTTATCATCTTCAAATCCTGATTGAGCTGCATCGTGATTTTATTGTCATTGGAATAGAACTTACGATAACCCGTCATATTCAACAATACATACGGACTGATATTCGATTTATCAGTGCCATATCCAGGTGCCTGCCCTGTGGTGTACATCAACGGTACTGTCACCGGAGTCAGATTGGATTGTGCCTGCCACAATACCTTACTGTCGTTTCCATATCCCGGATAATTCTGAGTAACAATCACAGTCTCTTCATTCAGCGAGAGCGTAGTGGTGGGAGTGACATTCACATCCACATTGGCACGGAAATTAAACTTGTTGTAATTTACGTTCGTATTGTATTTGTTTACCCCTTTGTCTTGCTTAAAAATAGCATCTTTTGTCGTAAAACCAGCACTGATGTAATAACGAGCCACTTCACCACCTCCCGATGCACTCAGGAAGTATTGTTGGTTCCAGGTATAGTCTTTCAAGATAACATCCCGCCAATCCACATCCGGATGAAAATCAGGATCCATGTGATTTCTAAACAGTGCCAAATCCACATCCGTATAAACAGGAATACGTCCACGTGTCACGGCAGCTTCGTTGGCGAGTGCCGCATATTCCGCAGCACGTACATATTTGGGCATTTGAGGAGAATAAGAAATACCAGTATTTGCCTTCACCTGCAAATTCAGCTTTCCCGCCTTACCCTTCTTGGTACTTACCAATACTACACCGTTGGCACCACGCACACCATAAACCGCCGTAGAAGAGGCATCCTTCAAGATAGAGAAACTTTCGATGTCTTCGGGGTCGAGCGTATTCAAGTTACCTTCGATACCGTCAATCAATACCAAGGCACCCTGTCCGGCACCAAAGGTACTAATACCACGCACCCAGAACTCGGAGAAATCCTTACCCGGCTCTCCACTACGTGTAACGGAAATGATGCCCGGAACACGTCCGCCCAACATGTTGCTTATGGAAGTGGCAGGAGTTTTCAACGTAGCCACCTCAACTCCAGTAATGGCACCTGTCACATTAATCTTCTTCTGTACCTTACCCGATGCCGTAATCACAACCTCGTCCATTACATTCGAACTCTCCTTCAACACCACGCGCATGCGCTCGTCACTCTTGTTCATCTTTATCTCCTGAGGATCATACCCCACATAGGATATGACCAACGTATGCCCGGCTTTGATACCCCCTATCTTGAAACGACCGTCAATATCCGTAATGGCACCCATAGAAGGAACTTCCTTTACAGAAATCGATACTCCGATTAAGAGTTCGCCTTTCTCGTCCATAACCGAACCCGAAGCTACCACAGTCTGTTGCGCATAGGCCAAATTCATAGAACTTACCCATGCCATAAGAAACAGTAATATATGTTTAATCTTCATCTTGATTCATTTTATATGATTTCTACTTTTATTCAATTGTCATTTTCCGGATTGCCTTTGAAGATTCTTCACCAATGAAGAAGTTCTCTTCCGAATCCAAAGCAATACACAATGGATTATCAAACAATGCATCCGTAGGGAATCCGTTAAGTCTTCCTGACCGATCGGGAGCTCCCGCTACCAAAGAAACAAGCCTTCCTTTGATTTTCACAATGCAATGGCTATTTTTGCAACATACATAGAGTTCACCGTTACTATTCACCGCCATTCCGCAAGGTTCTTTCAATACGGCATCGGTCAATCTATCTCCAAAAGCTGTAGCCAACCATCCCGGTTGGAAGCCGGCATAGCGTTCCACTTGCCATGCGCCCGAAGTATCTTTCCATATCTTCACAATGCCATTACTCTCAGGATAAGAAGCGAAAAAACACTTATCGTATTTACTATAAGTCAGATAATGCCTCCACTGGCTGGTATTCACTCCATCAAAAGCCGGGTAATCTGATGTAGCAAATAACTTTGTATAACCTTTATCTTCCAAATCTATTTCATAAAGACCATCACCGGACATTGCATACAAATAGCGGTCATCTTCGGCATAAGCCAATGCCCCCTGGCAATCGCCTTGGAAAGGTATTGTGAGACCAAGAGAGTTTAAAATCCATCCATCCGCACGGGTAGCTGTGTATAAAGCACCTCCACTACGGGGCATGATGCTCACTTTTTCTCTTGAACTATCAACTGCAACAGCACCCATATAACCAATATTAATCAGACGAATCACCGTATTATCCTCTAATGACACAAAATAGGTACGGTCGCCCCATCCTCCTCCAACGAAAATGAAATTATCACTCTTTTGTCCTGCAACAGCTACAATTCCTGTACACTCATTCATTCGGAATTCTTCTATTTTACTGTCATCTGACGATGTCCATCCGTCTTCACCAAATTTTCCCAATATTGTTTTCACAGATTGAGTTTGATAATACTTAAACTTCACATTGTCAGAGGTGTACCTTTTACCTTCCACTTCCAATGTTATCTCGTTATAGCCGGGCAACTGCTTGGGGATAAGCCCATACAATTCATTTCCGTTGTTGTTTACTATAACCGCTTCCTTGTCGGCAAAGAAAACTTTGACTTTTCCGGTCGTGTCAACCGGAAAGTTTCCTTTGATAATAAAAGAATCGTTGATTCTTCCCCAGTCGGGTGACATGGATTTTAACTCAATAGGCTTGCTCGAATCATAATAGTTGCCTATTTCAGGCCATTTCTCAATTACTTCTTCGCCATTGCAACTTGCGAACAAAATACTTAAGAAAAGAAAAACAAAATAAAGCTTGTTGTTCTTCATAATATATAAGTAGTGGGGTTCTATGCTTTTCATTACTAATAGTAGTCATTGGTACCAGCCCCCCTTTAAATACCAAAGCTACGTAAAACTCATTGCAGATTACCGAAAGTGATATGTATCGTTACGGTTATCTCTGATTTTACAATCTTTACATAAATAGCTGACTTAACCGTCATCATCATACATACATTTCATAAGATTAACTTGATTAGATTTAACATTACAATAACTCCATCGACATACATTCCGTACATCGATACACAAAGCTACAGAAGTGTACCCAATACACTTTTAGATATTAGATATATAATTTTAGATATTAGATAATCTATACTACAAACGATAAAAAATAGGAAAAAGAAGTAAATTAGACCTCTGTAGGAGACTTACCAAAGTACTTTTTAAATACCGTACTAAAGTAACTGATACTGGAATAACCACAAAGTTCGCTAACTTCCGTGATGGTGTATTTATGAGATTGGAGTAATTCTAAAGCTCGGTTTAAACGAATGGATTTAATAAACTCAATAGGTGATTGACCTGTCAATGCTTTTATTTTTTTATATAATAGTGAACCGCTCACATGCATTTCCATAGCAAAGCTTTCTTTGTCAAAATCCAGATTTTGCATATTATTATGAATTACTTCCACGGCTTTTTTCACAAACTGATCATTAAGCTCATTCGCCAAAATAACCTGTTGCTCATCATTCTCCGGTTTTATCAATTTCAAAGCTTTCTCTCTGACAATTTCCCTGTTTCGCATAAGGGACTTTATCCGTTGCTCCAAAAGTGATATATCAAAAGGCTTTGTGATATAATCTTCTGCCCCCAGACCTAAACCTTCCAATTGGTCACTTTTATCACAAAGTGAAGTTAACAGGATTACCGGAATATGCGAAGTTTCAAAAGTAGATTTAATCAATTTACATAACTCAAACCCATCCATATCAGGCATCATCACATCCGAAATAGTCAATTCAGGAGATTCTTTCTGAAGCAATTCCCATGCTTCATTGCCATTGCCAGCCTCTAAAATGTAATATTGATTTTCAAAAGAACACTTCAGGAAGTTCCGCAAATCCTTATTATCATCTACGATTAATATAGATTTCTTCTTTCCGGATCTATCATCTTCCTGTTTATATTCCGACTGATCAGACGGACCATCGGCAGATATGATATTACCCAGTTCTTCATGTCCAACAGGTGCAACTTCAACCACTTCTTTATAAGGGATGTTTATTTTGAATAAAGAACCTTCATTCTCCTTACTTTCAAGCGAGACTTTTCCCTCATGCATCAAAACGTAATTTTTCACCAACAACAGGCCTATCCCGGAACCTACCATGCGTGAATTAACCTTATTATCTCCCCTATAAAACTCTTTGAACAACTTTTTCTGAGCATTATCCGAGATACCCAATCCATAATCTCTTACCTCCAAGCTCCAATAGTACTCATTACAATTCAATGTAAGCTCCACTTTACCATTCGTATGGGAATATTTGATTGCATTAGATATCAAATTATCAACGACTTTCTCTATTTTCAATTCATCGACAGCTGACATATAAGATTCCTTGTTAGAGACAAACTCTAATATAACATTCTTTTTCCCTGCTGTAGACTTGAACATCGTTTTCCGCCTATATACCAAATTAACAATATCAACCATTACCAAAAACAGTTGTCCTTTTCCCATATCTACTTTCTGGAAATCCAGAAGTTGGGTTGCAACATTAGATAAGCGTTCAGACTGTTCCATAGCCAGATTCAGATAATAATGTCCTTTCTCTGACAATTCTTCCTCTTTATTCAATTCCTGAATAGGTGCATTTATCAGCGTTATCGATGTACGAAGATCATGAGCAGTATTTGTGAAAAAACGAATTTTATCTTCGGCATGGCGCTGTTTTAAACGATTTATATAGAATTTAAGCACAAAGAATGTAGTACTCATTATAATAATGAATATCACCAGGCGGAACCACCACGTCTGCCAGTAAAGCGGAATAACGTGTATATCCAATGTACGTTCATCAACTATCTGAGAAAGTGAATTATTGTACATTCTTACTTTAAGCCGGAAATTACCATTAGGAATATTGGTATAAGTAATTATTTGCTGACTGGAAGGATGTGACCACTCCACATCAAGACCTTCCATTTTCCATGAAAATTTTATTTCTTTGGAAGAAACACCAATAGGCAATACCTCAAGCGTCAGAGTATTCTGATCATATTTGAATGAAATATCAGTTTGCTTATTTACCGGGATTCCACGCAACAAATCCTGATTTTCTCTGATAGAACTACCGGAAATATTGATATTCTGGAAATAAATCTGCCCGTTGAGCTGGGTATGATATAACTTATCTGGATTAAACATTACCGCTCCATTATTGGTACCCCACATCAATTCGCCATTGCGTAATTTGCAGCTGGCATTCACATTGAACGAAGCACTGGAAAGAGCCAAAGTGGAATAATAAGTATGTACCGTACTGTCGGCAGGATTATAGCGACACAATCCATTTTCCGTTCCTAACCATAGATACCCATTATCATACATAACACTGTTAACATAATTAGATGGCAATCCGGATTCCACTGTTATTTTATGAGTTTCACGATTCGTATAATTATAGTGTAGCAATCCGTCTCCGGAAGTAGCCACCCAAATATCATCCTCCATTACTAAAATATCTTGTGCAAGGCATTCTGGTAAAAAAGATATTTGCCCTGTTTCTTTGTCTAACAAAAGCACAGAATAAGTACAGGCCAACAACATTTTTCCTGGAGAAAACTCCATAAACGTACGCATGGGCTGTGCACCATACGTATGAAAACGTTTTTCTTTCGTCAAATAACATATTACATCTTGGATACCCCCAATCCAAATATCACCCTCGCTATCCTTATATATATTCATTATGAATTTACCATCAGACTTCAAATCCGATGTATTCCGTGGATAATGAACCAATTCTTTTCCGGTATTCCGATCTAAAACATAAAATCCGGATGAGAACGACCCCGCCCAGATGTTTCCTTCATTATCTTCACATAATGCCAGAAATACCTGTGCCTGTGCCTGTTTATTCTGATAATAAATATCCCATTCATTAGTGGCTACTCTCCACCTGCTTATCCCATTATTCGTAGCAAACCAGATATCTCCTTTGCTATCTTCAAGTATCTTGTTTACATTATCATTCCCTAAAGAATTCGGATTATTAACCTGATGGGTAATTTGATTAATTAATGGAGACTTCCAGTCGAAAAAAGAAAGTCCACCTGTATAGGTAGCGACCCATACTCTTTGCTTACCGTCACAATAAATATCATAAACTCCATCCCCGCGAAGAGAGAAAGGATTATCAATATCTTCTTTCAGAATGTTCAGAACCGTTTTTTTATCCTTATCCAATTCCCATACTCCCTGCCCGTCAATCCCAACCAATAATGTTGAATCAGAACTTTCCGTTATCACTCCGATTGGCTGCTTTGGAAAATCAGAAAATGGCAATAACGATTTTTTTTTCATGTCCAGATAAAAAAGACCGTCAGTAGAAGTCCCTATCCATAAAACCTCTCCTTTATTATCATAAAAAAGACTGCTTATCTGAAAAGTATTATTTATTTCATATACACTTTTTTGTTCCAATGTATTCATATTCAGCAAACTAATGCTATCCTGATGTGTTACAAGCAAATGTGTCTGATCATAAGGTACTATACTCTGTGTCATGATTTGTTTCTCGCCTATTTGGGAAAACATTCCATTCTTATATTTACACAATCCTCCGGAAGTGGGAATCCAGAGAGCCTGTTCATCATCAATAACAACTTTGCCTACACTTAAATAAGAATTTTTTAATGAAACCCTAAGATCCAGAAATAAATCAAACCGGTCATACAGTTCATTATAATGAAAGAATTGGCCATTATTCGTATATGCTATTAAAAACGAATTATTATAGGCCAGCTTGACATTAATGATATTGGCTGTTTTATAAGGAAGCTGATAGATGCGATAATCACTTTCCGTAATTCTCAATATACCCGTTTTAGAAGAAGCCCAAATAAAACCATTCTCATCTTTGCAGACAGAAGCCATCTCCCGCATGGAAATTCCATACATCGTATTAATATTATAAAACTTCACATCCGAAGCATATATATTAAAAATAGAAAGGAAAAGAAAGAATATAAGCAGTCGTGATTTCATAATATTACAGTTAGCTGTTGCAAATATAATATATTTGAAAGCAATCAACCAATATATGCATTATTTTGTCTAATTTTGCACCTCGTTTCACAAAAAGTACAGATTATTTATGAAAGCGTTCGAATTCAAACCAAAGCTATTCACGGCTTTGAAGAACTACTCGAAAGAATTATTCATGGCAGACCTGATGGCCGGTATCATAGTAGGTATCGTTGCTCTCCCGCTTGCCATTGCATTTGGTATTGCATCCGGTGTATCACCCGAGAAAGGTATTATCACGGCAATCATTGCCGGATTTATTATCTCCATGTTGGGAGGTAGCAAAGTACAGATCGGTGGTCCTACAGGAGCTTTTATCGTTATTATTTACGGCATTATCCAGCAATACGGAGAAGCGGGATTGATTGTTGCCACGCTAATGGCGGGAATCATTCTTATTCTGTTAGGGATATTCAAGTTGGGTGCCGTAATTAAGTTTATCCCTTATCCTATCATCGTAGGATTTACCAGTGGTATTGCTGTCACTATTTTCACCACCCAAATAGCTGATATTTTCGGACTTAGTTTCGGTGGTGAAAAGGTTCCCGGAGATTTTGTCGGGAAATGGATGATTTATTTCCAGCATTTCGACACCATTAACTGGTGGAATACGATTGTCAGCATTGTAAGTATTGTAATTATTGCCATAACCCCGAAATTCTCAAAGAAGATACCGGGATCGCTGATTGCTATCATTGTAGTAACAGTAGCGGTATATTTGATGAAGACTTATGCCGGAATCAACTGTATAGATACCATTGGTGACCGTTTCAGCATCAAAGCGGAACTGCCGGACGCAGTAATGCCTTCACTGAACTGGGAAGCTATTCAGGACTTATTCCCTGTAGCCATTACCATTGCAGTATTAGGAGCCATCGAATCACTGCTTTCTGCCACGGTAGCAGATGGTGTTATCGGTGACAAGCATGATTCCAATACGGAATTGATAGCACAAGGAGCTGCCAATCTGATAACACCTTTATTTGGTGGTATTCCTGCCACCGGTGCTATTGCACGTACAATGGCCAATATAAACAATGGTGGTAAAACCCCTGTTGCAGGTATGATACATGCAATGGTGCTTTTGCTTATCCTTCTATTCCTTATGCCTTTGGCACAATATATTCCAATGGCATGTCTGGCAGGTGTACTCGTAATAGTCTCTTATAATATGAGTGGATGGCGTACGTTCAAGGCATTGCTGAAGAATCCGAAATCAGATGTCACTGTATTGCTGATTACCTTCTTCCTGACAGTAATTTTCGACTTAACCATCGCTATTGAAGTGGGTCTTGTCATAGCTTGTGTACTTTTCATGCATCGCGTTATGGAAACCACTGAAATTTCTGTTATTAAAGATGAGATAAATCTGAATGAAGAATCTGCCAGCAAAGAAGAAGAAGAAAACTTGTCCATCCCTAAGGGTGTGGAAGTATATGAAATAAACGGTCCTTACTTCTTTGGTATTGCCACTAAATTTGAGGAAATCATGTCCAGACTGGGAGACCGTCCTAAAGTGCGCATTATACGTATGAGGAAAGTACCTTTCATCGATTCAACAGGTATTCACAATCTAACCAATCTTTGCCAGATGGCGCAACGGGAGAAGACAACAATCGTACTTTCCGGTGTGAATGAAAAAGTACACAAAGCGTTGGAAAAATCCGGTTTCTATGAGCTTCTGGGTGAAAAGAATATCTGCCCGAATATCAATGTGGCATTGGAAAGATCGAAAGAATTATTGAATGAGTAAAACAAGGTAATAATATAAAGGAGGGAATGATTTTTTCATTCCCTCCTTTATATTATTAAAGATATTTATTCTCTCATCCATGCTCCAGTAATCTCTGCTACATAAATATGATGTAAACCGCCATGGGCACCACCATACCATTGCTTACAAACACTTGGATCAATGAAACAATCTTCTTTCATTACATTCGTATAGAGCTTACGGCATTCCATACTGAGACGTCCTTGTTCAAAAAGAATATTTCCTTTTTCAGTAATAACCGGTTTCAGTCCCGTCTCTTTTACCTTGTCTACTTCCCTACCCGACTTGCTTCCACATATCTTATGGATAGCTCTATTCTCTTCTCCCAGGAAAGAAAGCGTGAAGTATTCACTCTTCTCAATAAACTCAAACGTGTAACGTTCCGGACGGATAAAGATATAGACCACTGGTTTGTTCCATAGGAAGCCTATACCACCCCAACTGGCAGTCATCGTATTGAAATGATCTTTATTACCTGCCGTCACTAGCATCCATTCTTTACCAATAACTTCAAAGAAGTTCTCTGAAAGGTCTTTAATTGCAATAGGTTTCATTGTATGCATATTATAAAATTATTCACTTTAATATTTCTGATAAATTCCATACTTGTACATGACGTATATCTTCTCTTGAAGACCAATAGTTTCGATTATAATCGAAACTAATCCGTTACTTTATATAGTCTTAATTCAAACGCTTATTACTCCATTATTTCCCGTTTGCAAGATCTATATACCCAATATATTGGATATATAGATGGGACGCGCTGGATATATAGATGGGACACATTGGATATATAGACCCAATACGTTGGATATATAGCTCCTGTAAACCGCTTAATAAGAAACACTAACCGGAAGACCTTCTTCTTTAATTAAAGAAGCAATGCGGTCCAGTTCTTCATGAGTAGCCTTACAAAGATCATGGTCAGGCGTTTCACGATCAATGGTATAAATCATCACCTGGCGGGGTTTTATCTCTTTCACAACCTCCAGCCACGGAAGAACGTACTTATCCGAAGTATTATCCACGTCTTTCCCTTGATAACTGCCTTTCATGAACATGGTCTGAATAATGCAGTTTCCTTGAAAAGCTTTCATATGTTCTATGATTTCGTCTATGGAATAATGCCCTGTAGGACGATCCACAGTATGAATATAATCCTCGTCTACCGTATCAAGTTTCAATATGTTGTTATCTATCTTATTCAGCGCATCAAACACTGCAGGGCGGTGAATAAAGGTGGAATTACTCAATACACTGACTTTGGCATTCGGGAAATACTTATCACGAAGCATCAACGTATCTTCTATGATTTCAGGAAAATGCGGATGAGCTGTAGGCTCACCATTTCCGGCAAAGGTCAATACATCCGGTTGAGGTCCGTTCTGTTGCATATCTTGCAATCTGGCTTCAAGAGCATCGCGAACCTCTTCGCGGGTAGGCAATGCTTTCTTGGGACGATGGTCTGCATTGAAACCGCATTCACAATAAATGCAGTCGAATGAACACACCTTACCATCTTCCGGCAACAAGTTAATCCCTAAGGATACTCCCAAACGGCGGGAATGAACAGGACCGAAAATGGGAGACGGATAAATTACAGTCATTTTATTTACTATTTGACAATTGACGATTCAAATTACTGAATTACTATAAAAAACAAATACAGTATTTTCAGCGTTTATAACGGCAAAGTTAACTAAATCTTTATACGAAGTTGCATTTGTAAGTCGGCTTTTTTGTTTCCTTGTATCAGGTCGTTACCCGAACCAATATTTTCACGATCTTCGTAGATAGTCTGCCCGAATTTAACAAGGAACATAAAAACTTTGTTCACATCATACCGGACACAAGCAGAAAAACGAAATCCTTGCCCATAAAACGAAGGTGTATAAAAGGTATAAAGCAATCCTTTTTCAGAAGCATAAATACGGGAATCGTAATCATCCGTATGGAAATAAGTACCCTGCACAGATATCTTTATAGGAAAAGAAAAAGCATACGAGCAGGATTGTGTAAACTGATATCCCTGGCTTCCCTCCTGCCCCTGCGAATGAAAATGATTATAATCCACCGTTGTTCGTAACTGTAGATGATCCGGTGAATAAGTCAGTCGGTAACGAAGACTATGCTGATAAGTAGGAAGGATAACTTTTCCATCCGTACCCGCCACATCTCTCTCTTTTCGCTTATAGCGATAATTAACATACATAGATAAATTTCGCTTAGGAGAATAGAGTGATTGAAACATACCATCCACACCTTGCGACGGTTTACTGATGCGGTATTTCCACCAGGGAAAAGAAAATAAATCCAAAGAAGCGAAGAACTTCCAATGTGCCAAAGGCGATGCTTCGGTAGCCAGATACCAACCATTTTCATTTTGCGGTGCACTACTTTCACCAAACGAACGTGCAAACATTGCCCAGTAATCATGGCTATAATATCTATGAACAATCAGCAGTTGATAACCGGTTAATATGTTATATTTCAACTGGTTCAACAGTGAATAACCTTGTTTACCCATAGCTGCTTCACCTGTCAGAGTAAATCGATTCCAACGATATTTATAATCTACCCCCACATTATGAAAGTAATTCCCTTGCAGATTATACTTGGCATAGGTTCTTAATACCGGTTGATAACTACGGTTGAAAAAGTAGTAAATACCTGTCATTCCTACTTTTAGATTGTTCTTTTCATAGGTAATATTTCCACCCATCAACTGTAAAGTGAAAGCATTTACTTTATCTGCTTCCTTCTCCGTACGATGCAATCCGGTTTTATAAATAGAGGTAATTTCATTCCCTTCTATGACTCCATCCATAGAACGATGTGAATAAAAACCGGATAACTGAAGTGCAGGGATAACCTCCACTGTTGCCGCAGCACCCCTGAAATAATTATATTCATCCGTAGAACTATGCTTCCGGATACCACTATTACGGTTATCCACCGTTGAGAGAGAATAAGTTTTCCCTAAACGGAAATCAGTGCTGACTACCAACCCTTGCCCGAAACTTAATCTGTAATTTCCCAATGCCAACGTTTTCAACTTACCCAGATTACGAAGCAGAAAGTAAATAGAATAATAATCATATCCTTTTTCATTATGCAAGGCAAAGAAAGGTTCTCCTGCATCCTTTTCTGCTGTAACTCCCATTTGGAGGTAATCTCCATAACGATACCCATATCTCAGAGAATGATACATTGCAGGTCCCAAATAATTTTTCTGATAACCTTTACGGATATAAAAGGGCACATCCAGCCGGGTTAATACCTCCTGCTTACCATATTTCAACAGACTTTTCAACCGGGGAAAACCTTTCTTTTCCGCAACAGGATGCACACAAACAAAAGGGAGTAGCAAGTCAATGGTATGCTTATCCATTTCTTCCACCAATTGCAGTTCATAAATAGTTTGCATCTGCCCGTGTATATACACATAAGCCAAGATATTTTCAATTTGAATATCCGAAAGAAAAGAAAATTGCTCTAATTCATGTTTAGTAGTAACATTGATATTAACAGGTTCGTGCAAACGATCGGAAAGCTCTTCAAGCTCATCTTCCCAATTCTTTTCTTCCTCATCCATAGAGAGTTGCTCTATGTTCTCTTCCCATAGGGACACACTTGTATTTTGGGCTTCAAGTACAGGAGTCATCAACAGCATACTCAGAAAAACTCCCAACTTGAGTAATTTCATTCGTGTAAATAAGTTTAATTGTCGCGAAATTACCATAAATAAGTTAACAAGGCAAGGAAAACATCGACAATCAAACCAAATATAAAGATAAACACTTAATTTTGTGGCATGAACGCACGGCTGAACATATTCATTATCGTAGTCTTCCTTCTGTTCGGAACTTCCCTATGCCAAGCACAGGAAACGAAAACCGAAGGATACCTGGTTCCTATGTGCATTTACGAAGGAGACACTATCCCGTATATAAAGATACCTACCGTTTATATTTTCAAACCTCTCAAATTCAAGAACAAAAAACAGTTGAATGAATATAACCGACTGGTGTATAACGTAAAGAAGGTATTGCCTATCTCCAAGGAAATCAACCGCGCAGTTATTGAAACTTACGAATATATGATGACTTTACCTGATGAGAAGAGCCGTCAGAAACACATGAAAGCGGTAGAAAAAAGCCTGAAAGAACAATATACTCCACGCATGAAAAAGCTTTCTTTCTCTCAAGGAAAGTTATTAATCAAGTTAGTGGACCGCCAAACCAATTCCACGGGTTACGAACTGGTAAAAGCCTTCATGGGACCTTTTAGAGCAGGTTTCTATCAGACTTTTGCTGCACTGTTCGGTGCCAGCCTGAAAAAACAATATGATCCCACAGGAGATGATGCACTTACCGAGCGGATTATTCTGTTAGTAGAAAGCGGGCAACTTTAAAATAGAAATATCCTACTCCTTATTTACGTAGTTTTTCAATCCCAACAGCCCCCTGTAATAACCTTCAAAGATCGTATGACTGTGTTTTTCTATATTCAAAGAATCATAGTTCAAAACAATCTTCGGACAAGCGGATAAGATCTTTATTGCCTCCTCTGTGGCAGGCTTAAATGACTCTTCTATTTTATCCTTCTTCCCGCTTGCCAGATACATATAAAGTTGGCTAGCCCCTTTGTACTCTTTAGTAAATTCTGAAAGTTTATCAATCATCATCTTCCTGCTATACATATAGTTAGGAGAGACGGACAGAATGCATTGAAACAAACCTGGATTGCTAAGTAAAGCATATGTCACAAACGTGCCGCCTAACGAATGTCCTACCAGTATATTCCGCGAACCCGTATTATATCTGCTCTTTATAAAAGGAATAATTTCTTTTTCCAGAGATAACAATAAAGAATCCGCCTTCCCAGGATCATCATACCCCTTTACCGATTCTTCATCCGTATAAGGAGGAGTTAATTCACTCTGCCTGTTAGGATTCGAAATACCAACGATTATACAGGGAACACCCGGATACAACAATTCAAAGGTAGAACAAAACAAATTGAAAGTAGGCGGATATTGAGTATCGAATACATAGATAGTCAACAATGAATCACTCTTCAAAGTAGCATCTACCCCACTCCGGTATACTTGCAGTTCACGTGAATCATCAAAATATTCAGAGTCATAAATATACCTGTCGCCCAATGATTGCAACGAATAAAAGTCCGCTTGAGCTTTACCATTCCAGCTATGGAAAATACAGAATAAAAGAATTAATAAAACCTTTTTCATAGTTTGAACCCTCCTGTTGATATTATGTTAAGAACACTGTTAGTAATGAAAAGTAGTCATTATAGAAAACCATGTATTTCAAACACTTATCTATGTTGAAAACTTCTATGAACTATTGTTCATTTCTCTACTGATAAGGACATAATAACCACTGTTTGAACCTTGTTCAAACAACTTATCAACACCTTATTATTTCAGTTTCTTGAATAAATCCCAGATAACGATACCGGCAGTTACAGATACGTTCAATGAGTGTTTCGTACCATATTGGGGTATCTCAATACATCCATCGGAATGGTCAATAACCT
>ULJZ01020245.1_pt1 | contig 17041 bp, 20 predicted proteins | sample 1951021 | NCBI WGS metagenome assembly ULJZ01 (sample SAMEA4835487, study PRJEB28245) | human gut metagenome | biome: gut microbiome; material: fecal sample | place: Denmark | collected 2008
TTTATCCAGTCAGGATTGTGTAATTATGGCAGCTGCTGTTTCAGATTACAGGGTAGAAAATTATGCAGAGAATAAAATAAAAAAACAGGGTGGAGTACTGGAGCTTAAACTGGTTGAAAACCCTGACATTTTAAAAGAAATTAGCCAATTGCGTTCCGACAATAGGTCTACCTACGTAGTAGGGTTTTGTGCGGAGAGTGAAAACCTGCTTGAGAATGCTAAAGCAAAAATCCAGAAAAAAGGTTGTGATTTTCTTATCGCAAACGATATTTCAAGAAAAGACATCGGATTTAATACTGATGAAAACGAAGTTTACATAATTGACAAATCGCTTAATATAAAACATATTGAAAAAGACACCAAAGAAAACATAGCGCGGCGTATTTTGGAGGAAATCTTTGAATAAATATGATATTGTCCGTAAAATAGAAAAGTTTGCTCCGCTTGAAACTCAGGAGAGCTGGGATTGCAGCGGCTGGGGGGTCGAACTTTCAGAACCGAATATAAAAAAAATCATCTTCGCGCTTACAGTCACCGACGATGTTGTAAATCAGGCGCTAAATTCCGGCTGTGATATGATAATTTCACACCACCCGTTGTTTTATGTACCTTTGTGGTACAAACAAATTAACATCTATTCAGCACACACTAATCTGGATATAGCAGAAGGCGGTACGACTGATACGCTGATTGAAAAACTCGGCTTCAAAAAAACACGCAACGCAGGTTTCCAAAGAATAGTAGAACTTGAAGAACCAATCACGGTTGAAGATTTGCGCAACAGGCTGCTAACAATATCACCTCGTTTGAGATATGTGAACAACTGCGGCGCAAAAACCGTAAAAACAATCGGTTTTTGCGCCGGCTCAGGCTATGAATTTATCGGAGATACTGATGCTTTTGTTACCGGTGATGTTAAATTCCATACAGCACTTGATGCAAAAACAGTTGTCTTTGATATCGGACACTTTGAAAGTGAAATTTTCGCACCGGAACTTTTAAGAAAGATTACGGGTATTGAAGGAGTTTTAGCTGATGAAAAAAGTCCTTTTATTTAGCTCCCTGTTTCTGCTTTCTACGCTTATGGTGTTCGCCTATGAAACAATAATAATAAAGTTTCCTGACCGGGAAAACTGGGTAAAAGCTTATTACAAAAAAGTCGGGCTTGAAGCTATTTTGCAATATGTTCCAGCGGGACAGGGAAGTAACAACTGGACAAAATCAGTTGTCGTGCACTCTTATAATCAATCAACATATCCTATAAGCGTTTTTCTCACAAATAGTACAGCTAAACTGCTTAAAGCAAATCCTACGGCAGGATACAAGACTTTAAGATTAACCGATAATGACGCAATTGTCGGAAGATGTACAAAAAATTACGGCAAAATACAGGCCCAATGTGAATTTTTTAGAGTAACAAGAGGTTACGAAGGGATTGTTACGATTCATTACATGAATAAAGACAAAGACGATTTTATGGAAAATTACAACCAGTGGTATAACATTATAAAAAGAGCAAAACTTTACAACAGTTATTACCGTGATGAGCGTATGCTGGACAAAGCAGAGTATTTTGAGCTTTAATAAATTTTCGAAAAAGAAATAAAGAAATCTGATATTACATTAATAAGCATAGGTAAAATCCAAATCATTATCGCAGCGCCGAAAACAGGTTTAAACAGGAAACTTAGCTGGAACACGTTAACCTGCGGTGCAGTCTTTGAAATTACACCCAGTATGATATCCTGTCCGAGTGTTGCAAGAAGAACAGGAGAAGCAATTTGAAGCCCCATGTACAAAACATTTGAAGTCGTTGTAACCAGATAATCCATATTGATAATCTTCTCAAGAGGAATGCTCACAGCATAAATAGGAAAAATCTCAAAGCTTCTTATAAGTGCATTTATCAGCCAGTAAAACCCACCCAGTTCTATAAATATTATAAGTCCGAGAAGTGTAATAATACGGCTTAAAATAGAAGTCTGGCTGTTTGTAGTAGGATCCATAACCATTGCAGAGGAGAGCCCCATCTGTGTATTAATCATATCACCCCCCGCCTCGATTGCCAGAATAAGCAGCTGTGCAATATACCCGATGATTGCCCCTACAGCAAAGTTCAAAAGCAAGAGAAGCAGAGGTGAAATTCCTGCCGGAGGAACTCCCGGTTTTAAAAGCGGAGTCAGCATTATAGTTAAAATGAATACAAACGCAAGTTTTACAAGACCGGCAATTTCTTTTCTGTTAAATATAGGCGCAAACCTGATAAAACCAAGGAGCCGCGCAAACACAATAAATCCGGCCGAAAACCAGCGGTCAAATTCAGGAAACAATATTGCCATCTGTTGTATTAACTGATCCATAAAATTATTCCCTCAACACCGGCGGAGTCGGTAAATCCCTCATAAGCTCCGCTTCCTCAACTTCCGGCGGGATATCAAGCCCGAGGATTTCAAAACCATCAACCTCGCCGATTGTAGTTGTTTCGTCCGTAACTTCCACATTAAACATAACTTTCTGTTTTCCGTTTTTTAAGACGCAAAACCTCGTCTTACCGGCTTTTAAGGGATGGACAAAAAGAGTATTCTTTTCATTCATTATTGTAAAAATCGGATAAACATCAATTATATCATTATGTTCAATACTAATATCAGATAATTTTCCGTCAGTAGAAATTACACAGTCCTCAAATGCCTGTGCTGGAAGAATTATTAAACATAATAAGAACAAAAATTTTTTCATTACCTGCCTAAGATTTTATTTGTCTCAACAAAATTAGCTTTCGGCATCGGAGCTCTCGGCGCAGTGCCGTACTTAATCTTCTGGTTTTTATCAATATAAGGAACTTTACCCGGATTTTTCATTATATCATTGAAATCGGATTGATTTTTGAATTTATCTTTCATCTCTCCCTCAAAAGGAGTTGTGTATTTGTAATAATCCGCAGGCAGAACAAAGCTGTCATTTTTAGAAACCCCGTTAAACGCAAGCGCCATTCCATCAGAAAAGAGGTTTGTAAGCAGTTTTATAAACCCCATACCGCCGATAACAATAACAAGGAAAACCGCAAAAATCTTAGGAGCGGCGGCAATCGTCTGTTCCTGAACCTGTGTAACTGCCTGAATAATACCGACAACCAGACCGATTGCCGCCGCAGTTAATACACAGGGCATAGATATTGACAGCATTACCATAAAACCTTTTGCTAAATATTCAGTTAACATTTCCATTTTGTTCAATCCTTTTGGCGGAACACAACTTTTCTATTACCAGACTGTCTTACTCTTCCAAGTGTTCCTTTGGAACAGACTACTAATTATAACTCTGCACCAGCCCTTGAACTATCAGGGCCCAGCCGTCAACCGCAATAAATATTAACAGCTTAAACGGAAGAGAAATAATTGTTGGCGACAGCATAAACATACCTAATGCAAGAAGTATGTTTGCAACAACAAGGTCAAGCACAATGAACGGAACAAATACAATAAACCCGATTTCAAATGCTGTTTTGAGTTCGCTCAAAATATACGCCGGTGCGACTTCCCAGATTGTAATCTCCTCCGGTGACTTCGGCGGAGTCTTGTGCTTAAGCTCGACAAAGAAGGCCAAATCAGTTTCTCTCGTCTGTTTCATCATAAATTCTTTAAGCGGTTTAGAGCCCTCGTCAATAGCAGCAATAAGATTTTGATTTTTCTGATAAGGAATTGAACCGCGCTCATACATTTGCTGGAACACCCCTCCCATTGTATAAAAAGTCAAAATCATACATAAACCGATTGTAACAATTGCCGGCGGAACCTGAACGCCCATTGCTGTTTTAAGAAGCGAAAATACAATCGTAAATCTTAAAAAGCAGGTCATACAGCAAAAAACGAACGGCAGAAGCGAGAACAGCGACATTACCGTAAGCATTTGTAAAACCGGATTCATATCTTGTATTACTGAATTCATAATTTCTCCTTCAGGGGTAAGTTTACCTCATTCTCTCTGCCAAATTTTTCAGTACAGAGTGTTCCTGCCTGCTTTGAGATAACAGACTTGATTTTATTCCAATATTTGATTTATCCATATAGCTTGACTTTGCTTTGGACAAACTCGCCATAGTTTCTTTGAAATCATTTGTTTCACAAACAGCAGGTTCAATTTCTTTCGCTGAAGTTTCTAATTTTGAAATCAATGTCGTATTTCCGACATCACCAGCAATAAGAAACTTTTCTCTGCCGGTTGAAACAACGTATAACGTCTTTCTCGGCGCAATTGAAAGAGTATCAATAACCTTAAGGTGCTTAGATTTCCCTGCACCGCCGAAGGAATTTGCTTTCTTAAAAACAATAAGCGCAATCGCAATTACACCTATCATCGCAAGTGTATATACCATAAAATTTGCTAAATATCCCATGACACAATCCTCTATTTATTTTTTAACTCCGTTTTTTGTGAAGTCAAACTTTACTGGTTCTCTTCAACTTCAAAATCGCTGTAGTCGAAATCTTCTGCCGGAGCTTCATCATCCGGTGCAGCTTCCGTATGTTCATCAGCAGGCTCCGAAGAAGATGAGTCGTTAACCTTCTCTATTCTTACGCCAAATCTGTCATTTATGATAACAAGCTCTCCAGCTGCTACAACTTTTCCGCCAACCTTTAGAGAAACTTTATTGTCATAAACAGAGCACAAATCAACTATTAACCCTTCCTCAATACTCTTAAGTTCTCCGAGAGTGACTTTCACTTTATCAAATTCAGCCGACATATCGACTTGAATACTATCCCACAAATTAGTATTTGTATTATCTTCCATACCATCTCCTCCGCCGGTATCATACGGTTCTATAATTTTAATATTAGGTTTGACCTGAAATTTTTGTACAATATTACTGCATACCAGAGTCATTTCTGAAGAGCTGCTGTTCTCAAAAACAACAATATCTCCAACATCAAGTTTTTTAATATCTGCAACCGGAAAGGTTGTAGTTCCCAGAACAAGATTTACATCAACAAGGCTGTTTGCAAAATCTTTATCCTCAAATCTCGGCTCTTTAGCTTCCAGAGTCTGAGGATTAAGGATTTCTTTAGGCACAGATATTATAAACTTTGCCGCCGTATCAGAAATTTCGCTCTTAACAAAATACGTAAGATGAAGTATTTCGTTATACCTTCTGTGCGGTTCAATCGTAAAATTAGGTGCCAGCGTTTCGTACAAAAAGTCATTGAATGATGTAATAATTCTAGCTTCCAGCTCTGAGACCTCTGAGAGATCAAACCTTCTGTTGTTTTTACCAAGAACTTTATCCAGAATTACATTTATAGCATCCTGTGAAATTCTTATATAAACATCGTTTTTAGCGTTTATCTTAACTTTCGTAACAAAAAAGGTTTCGTTCTGAGAAAGAACATTCATATTCGTACTTATTGAAGCGAGCTTGTATTCAAATCCGTCATAGAAAAATTCACTGCTGCAGTTTTTGACAACCGGAGTAAACACGGAATCGAACCATGCAAACTGTTTATATAATTCATCAAAAAATACTGAATTTATCATACTTACATTTCCCTAAGAAAAACGCTTATTATAGTCCTAACTTATCGTAGCTTATTCAGGGAAAAAACACATCAACTATTTAGAGGAACTCGTGGTAAATATATCAAAATTAGGGATTTCTGAGCACATACAATGTATACCGCCAAGACGGTTCGCCAGAACATCCATTATTACATTCCCCTTTGCAAATCCTCTTGAGAAAAATTCCTGCGCTTCTTCTCTTTTCCCGCCGGATACAAAGTAAATATCCGCAATATTTTCAATGTGCCCCCTCAAATCTTTTTCAAAGAGTGTTTCCAGGTACTCGAGGTCAGGAGTTGAATGTTTCGTTGAATTAGTTATATATAACAGTTTGCCGTTTGAATTCTCAAAAGCTAATGCATTCATAAAATTAATATCATCTGCATATTTTCCAGCTATCTTAATTGGTTTAAACCCGAATTGCTTTAACTTTTGGCATCTTTCATCGCATGATTCACAAAAAGGATTTTCATTTTCATTTTTCATTTGACTTGTAATATAAGATTTCAATTTTTCATACGTTTCAGCAGAGTCAATAAATTTATCCCGCATCTTTTCAATATTTTTTAAAGAAGCCGAATAATCATTTACCAGAATATACGGAAACCTTATAGGTCTAACGTATTCATCAAGGTCGCTTGTAAATTCGTTTATTACATAAATATTCTCAGGTTTTACATCAAAGAGCTCGCACAAATGCTTCTTTGTAGGAGTATCGCCAAACGTTTCAAAAGACTTTTCATCGGTAATCGACATACTATTTATTAAAAGCCACTTTTCCCCTCCTGGTTTATAACCCAGATAATAATTGCCGCCTCTTGGTATATATCGTCCGGCATCAATTTTATAATCATTGAAAGGTGCGATATTGTTAAAAACAGGTTCTTTTGAATTCCATAGCAAAACCTTGCCGATTTTATTTTTTATAAAAGCCTTATTATCTTGCGCCCATATCGAAAGTTTATTGTCTTTCTGTATTTTAGTATTCTGTTTTGTTGTTATTGAATGATTATTATGGTTAACAAATAAATCAAATCCCTCTTTTGCAGATATTGATTTCATTTCTTTAAAAATCTGAAGCTCAGCAGGGCTTACAAGCCCTTGCATATAAATCCCTTTCAGAGGCATTACATCATAACCATTAAAAACAAGTTGTTGTCTGTTGCCAGCATTAATATTCATACAGATTTAAAACTCCTAAAAATATATGCAAATGAACACTTAGTTTGAGAAATTTTAACAAGTAGTTTTGATTATTCGAAATCTAAAAAAAATTATAATTTGTTCACATAGGAATATTAGTTATAAAAACATTTATTGTTCTCTAAAAGCTTTTAAAAAAATCTCTTCATCCCGACTGTTATATGTGTTATATATAGCTCTATGTGCATCAGTTTGAGGTTTTACAATATCATTCAATACTTTTGTTAAGACATCAACAACATTTTTATGTAATACATCCTTATCATCATATTTTTTTTCATATATTTTTGCTGAACCATTAATTTCTATGGAATAATTACCTGAAAGTACTTCTTTTACTCTTATTTCTCTATTCAAGTAGTTTTTTGACGTATTAAAATCATCAATACTTTTAGAGTCTTTTAAAAATTCATCCGTATTTTTATATAATCGGAAAACAAATTCATCAGTGTATTTTTTTGAGTTTATCTGTTTTTTTATGCAGCTTAGAGACAAAATATTATTATCAAAATTGTTATAAAGCTTTTCTAATGTTTCTTTTAATGGAGATTCTGCTATAGCTTTATCTCTGCAATAATGGGTAATAGAAAGACTATCTCTTGCAAATTCTTGCCAGTAATCAGGAATGAATTTTGCATAAACTTTATCAATATTATAAGTTGCATTCACACTTGGAAGTTTCGATTTAAAATTTGTATGATTTTGTTGTAATTGATTGGTATTAAAATTTATACGCATTGTTAAATCCTTTTTTACTATTAAACCTTAAAATAAATTTTTTTTCAACATACTTCCCCTCTAGTGGATACTTTATCATTCAGCCTTTATCTGTCCAATTATTGGCATACAATAGGAGATGGACGAGTTTGTAATAATTGTAAAAACATGGAGGATATTCCAGATGATTTACATCCAAGTTAAGCGAAAAAATGAAAAACTAATGGCGGAACAAATTGAGTGGGTATTGACTCTCATATATTTTGAGAAAAATTCTCAACGGTGTAAGAATAAAAAATATGAGAAATACAAATATTGTAGTGATTTGATTGTAGTTTGGGTTCCGCAAGTTTCAAGAAATTGGTTCCGCAGATTTGTAAAATTAATATTTTCTATGAGAAATTCTCAAATTTGATGTTATTTTTGAAATTTGCGATGTAATTGTTTGCAGTATTAGATTTTACCGATTTTTATAATTAACGATTATATTGAATTTGAGCCATATAAGTTCCACATATTCAGGTTTCGAAAAAATTCAAACATATATAATCTTTGTTTCCGACTTATCTTGCCTAAAATTCCGACCTGTCTGTTTGTATTCATTTTATATGTTATTTTACACCGACTTCAAAAATGAAATTTCCAACTTAGAAATGAAAAAATAACGTTGCCCGAAATTCTCAAACTGGTTGTTTTCTCAAACTAAACGTAAAAATATAATATATTTTGCTAATTCAAATAAAAAAGAGCCGCTTTCGTGACTCTTTTTTATTAGCGGACGACGGGACTCGAACCCGCGACGTCAACCTTGGGAAGGTTGCATTCTACCACTGAATTACATCCGCATAGAATATAAATTAATTATAACTCCCCCAGAAATTTCATGCAATTAATCGATTAAATCTCTCATGATTTTATAAATCTGTTCCAACTTTTCCCTGTTGTCTTGAACTCTATTAAAAATGAGTATCTGCAGAAAGTTGCAAAAGAAGTTGACACATCAAAAAACAAGTTATGGGATTATTCAGGTTGTATGGCAGGGCAGAATTATCCTGGGAAGAAATTGGCAAAATAGGTTTAAAAAGTGCAAAAAACTTCGTAAAAGGGATGTTTTGCGATGAAAATGGTTTTAGCTTAACAAGAACTTTAACTCCTGCAAGTACAATTGCAGGATTTGCTGCTGTTGCCGCAATTCCTGGAGTAGGCCCTGCTATAGCCTTAACCGCCGGAGCTGCTCTTGGTACATATACTGCTTAAGTAAAGTTCTTGAAGTAAAAAAGAATATAACAATGCAAAAACACACGAAGAAGCGGTTCAAGCGATGGAAAAAGCAATGGATGGCGGGGTTGAAACCGGCGTATCTATTTTGGCATTGCTGGGTATCAGACAATGCGCCGCTAAGATGAGTATAAAAGCTAAAACCGCTACAAAGCCTCAATCAGGAGAACAAACTCCGGTACCAACGAATGAACAAATGCCGGTTTCACACAAAACACACCAGCCGCAAACCAGACCCGTTGAAAACATCAAAACTAACAATGTAGAAAAATTCAATAACAAAAGCGGTTCAATAACCAAAAAAGTTCGAACTGACATTAATGGCAAAAAAATGACAGTAGAATACAAGTACGATAAAGACGGTTTTAATATTATTAGTCAAACAGAAACTTGTAATTAACGGGTGAGATAAATATCTCACCCGTTAATTTTTTATTCAGATTTAAATTCTTTGCCCTGACGTTTGTAGAAATCTTCAATAAATCCGGTATTAAAGTTTCCGCTCATAAAGACTTCGTCTTCTACAATCTGCTGATGGAAAGGTATTGTAGTTTTAATACCTGTCACAACATACTCTTTCAATGCCTGATACATTCTGCGTCTGGCTTCGTTTCTATTTTCACCCCAGCAGATTAATTTTCCAATCATTGAATCATAATAAGGCGGAATTGAATATCCCGGATACACATGAGAATCAACTCTTATGCCAAATCCTCCCGGAGCAAAATATCCGTCAATTTTTCCAGGGCACGGCATAAAGTCATGATCAGGATCCTCAGCATTAATACGGCACTCAATTGCATGTCCCCTCAACAGTACATCGTCCTGAGTGTAACCAAGCTTCTTACCGGAAGCTACGAGTATCTGTTCTCTTACAATATCAATCTGAGAAATCATTTCAGTAACACAATGTTCAACCTGAACCCTTGTATTCATCTCCATAAAATACCATTTGCCGTCGTGGTCAAGAAGAAATTCGCAGGTTCCTGCACCTTCATATCCGATAGCCTTAGCAGCACGAACAGCAGCAGCACCCATTTCTTTTCTTGTCTTTTCGTCAATAGCCGGAGAAGGAGCTTCTTCCAAAAGTTTCTGATGACGTCTTTGAATTGAACAATCTCTTTCGCCAAGGTGAATTACGTTGCCAAATGAATCACCAAGTATTTGAACCTCAATATGTCTAGGATTTTCTAAGAATTTTTCTGCATAAATCCCCGGATTGCCAAAGAATTTTTCTGCTTCCATCTGGCAAAGGTTCATATTTGATTCTAGCTCATCATCGCTTCGAACAATTCTCATACCCTTTCCGCCGCCGCCGGCAGTAGCTTTCAGGATAATCGGATAACCTGCCTTATGAGCGAATTCTCTTGCCTGCTCTAATGATTCCAAAAGACCTGTACCCGGAGTTACAGGAACATCATTTTCAATCATTGTCTTTCTTGCAGTTGCCTTGTCGCCCATTTTTCTCATAGAGTCAGCAGAAGGCCCGATGAATTTTATACCGTGCTCGGTACAAATATCAACAAAATCTGCTCTTTCAGACATAAAACCGTACCCCGGATGAATTGCATCACATCCTGTCATTAACGCTGTAGAAATGATTGCAGGAATGCTTAAATAGCTCTGCGCACTAGGAGCAGGACCTATACAATATGCGTCTGTTGCAAGTCTTACATGAAGAGATTTTGCATCAGCCTGTGAATACACTGCAACAGTAGGGATACCAAGCTCCCTGCACGCTCTTATAACTCTTACTGCTATTTCACCTCTATTTGCTATTAATACTCTTTTAAACATATTTAATTCCCTATAGTTTAAAAGTTGAGACATAATCTGTTCTCAACTCCTAAACTTCTCAATCGTTAAACTCTATTCCACATACATTAAAACTTGACCGAATTCAATAGGGTCACCGTTTTTAACACAGATTTGAACAACTTTTCCAGCCTGTTCTGACTTAATTTCATTCATCAATTTCATTGCTTCAATAATACAAACAACGTCACCGACATTAACAGTAGACCCAACCTCGACAAACGGTGCAGCTTCCGGAGAAGATGCTGCATAGAAAGTACCTACCATAGGCGAAGTTATAGCTTTTCCTTTTGCTTCCGCAGGTTTTGCTTCAGCAGCAGGAGAAGAAGCCGGTGCAGCAGCTGGAACAGCAGCAGGCATTGCTGCCGGTGCAGATGCTAACATATTAACTTCCGGTAAATCTTTTCTGATTGTAATTGCCTGTTCGCCGTCTTCCAGCGAAATTTCTGTCAAGCCGTTATCTGCAATTATTTTTGCTAATTTTTCTATATAATCTGATTCAAACTTCATAATCTTTTCCTTTTTAGTTTCTCGACTAAAGACGCTCTAGCATCTATCCAAATATTCGTTGCTTCTGGTGTCGACTCTGATTACATCACCGTTAGAAACAAAGAACGGAACCTGAACTACAGCACCTGTTTCAAGTGTAGCAGGTTTTGTACCGCCCTGAGCAGTATTGCCCTTTTCAGCCGGCGGAGTATCAACAACTTCCAACTCAACGTGTGCCGGAATATCAACACCAATAATTCTTGTATCATGTTTAAGAACCTGAACAATCATGTTTTCCTTAAGGTATTTTATACCATCGCCAACCTGATCTTCTGTCAATTGAATCTGTTCATAGGTTTCGTTATCCATCATAACGTAATCTTTACCTTCTTTATATAAGTATTGCATTTCTCTACGGTCAAGCATGGCTTTAGCAACTTTTTCACCGGCTCTAAAAGTTTTTTCTATAACGTTTCCGCTTTCTACGTTTTTAAGCTTAGTTCTAACGAAAGCTGCACCTTTACCAGGTTTTACGTGTAAAAATTCAACAACGCTCCACAAGCCGTTATCAAGCTCAAGTGTCAAGCCATTCTTTAAATCGTTTACTGAAATCATACGCGCTCCTTATTATAATGTTTATACTATTCATTTTCCTAAAGGATAACATAAACCAAGACGTCACGCAACGGGTATACTAAATACATACTCTTTCGACCAGTAAGCTTAGATTTTTTAAAAAATCTTTACATTTTATTTTTTTTGATTAAAATAAAAGAACACCTCTTTAGAGGGGAGGATTTATACACTACCCGAAAGGATATACATAAAATGATTAGCAGTATTTCACCATTGCTGTCTAAATTTGTCAGCGCACAGGGGCATACAAATCCGCTGAAAAAAGCATTAAAATATAAATTCAACGCAAAAGTACACGATTCCCACACAAATCTGCTGAACTTTACAAAGGACAGTACTCCGAATTATATTATCAAGAAATAATTTTTTATTCTTCTTCGAGGCTCAGCACAGCCATGAAAGCTTCCTGCGGAACTTCTACGCGTCCGATAGCTTTCATACGCTTTTTACCTTTTTTCTGTTTTTCTAGAAGCTTGCGCTTACGCGAGATATCACCGCCGTAACATTTATCAAGTACACTTTTTCTAAGAGCTTTGATATTTGTTCTTGCGATTACTCTGCCGCCGATTGCAGCCTGAATAGGAACTTCGAACATCTGGCGCGGAATAATGGTTTTTAATTTCTCTGTAAGCTTCTGCCCGATATAATACGCGTTATCCTCATGGCAGATTACAGAAAGTGCATCAACCACTTCTCCTGCAAGCATTACATCAAGTTTGATAAGTTTTGAGCGTTTGTAATCTTCAAATTCGTAATCCAAACTTGCATAGCCTTTTGAGCGAGATTTAAGCTGGTCGTAGAAATCTGTAATAACTTCACTCAGCGGTAAATGATAAATCAAATCGACACGGACTTTATCAAGATAGTTCATGTTAATAAAAATACCGCGTTTTGTCTGGCACAAATCCATCAGCGTACCTACATAATCGTTTGGAGTAATAATAGAAACTTTCACATACGGTTCTTCTATATAATCGCGATATTGCGCAGCAGGAAGGTTAGCAGGGTTATCAATTTCCACAACCTCGCCGTTAGTCTTATGCACCTTATAAACTACAGACGGCGCAGTAGTTACGATAGAAAGGTCGTATTCTCTTTCCAGTCTTTCCTGTGCGATTTCCATATGGAGCATACCCAGAAAACCGCATCTAAACCCAAACCCGAGAGCGCTGGATGTTTCCGGCTCAAAAGTAATTGAGCTGTCACTCAGCTTAAGTTTTTCCAGAGCTTCTTTGAGTTCATGATAGTCCTCATTGTCAACCGGATAAAGTCCTGAGAACACCATAGGAAGAGCTTCTTTGTAACCCGGTAAAGGTTCATCTGCTGGAGCATCAACAAGCGTTACTGTATCACCTACAAATCGTGTAATCTCTTTGATTGAACCTGCAAAATATCCTACGTCGCCGCATACAAGTTCTTCAACCTGAACCCTGTGCGGAGTAAGATATCCAAGTTCGACAATTTCATATTCTTTGCCTGAGGCCATAAATTTAACTTTATCACCGAGCTTCATTTTTCCGTCCATAATCTTAAAGAAACATAATGTTCCAAGATACGGGTCGTATGCGCTGTCAAAAACGAGTGCACGTAAAGGTTTTTCGCTTGTATCAACCGGAGGCGGCACAAATTTTACGACTGCCTCAAGAACTTCACCTATGTTAAGCCCTGTTTTTGCACTCACAGGGATTGCCATTGAGGTATCAATGCCGAGTATTTCTTCAATTTCTTCCTTAACTCTGTCCACATCAGCAGAAGGAAGGTCAATTTTGTTAATTACAGGAATAATCTCCAAATTCTGCTCGATTGCCATATAAACATTAGCAAGCGTTTGAGCTTCAACACCCTGCGTTGCGTCCACTATCAAAAGTGCACCTTCGCACGCAGCGAGCGAACGTGAAACTTCGTACGAGAAATCAACGTGACCCGGTGTATCGATAAGATTAAAGATATAATCTTTGCCATCTTTAGCTTTGTAATTCATTCTTGCGGCATTCAGCTTAATCGTAATCCCGCGTTCGCGTTCGATATCCATTGTATCAAGAAGCTGTGCCTGCATATCGCGTTGGGCAATTGTGCCTGTTGCTTCCAGCAATCTATCGGCTAAAGTTGATTTTCCGTGGTCTATATGTGCAATAATGCAAAAGTTACGTACATTTTCTCTATATTTCATAATGGAATTATTATAAATGAAAGGAAATAGAGGGTCAATGCAATGTAATTTAAAAAAAAAGAGGCAGGTTTTTAAAGTGTAAAAATTCCTGCCTTTGCCAGAATTACGTTTTTCCGACATCAATAATATTTGATATAGATATTGTATCACAAGCACTTATTTTTTGCACTAACTTTTTATGTGCGTAAATAGGGTATATAAATATTTTAAATTTGCACTTAGAATACATAAAAAGGTGCAATATGTTTAAAGTTCAGAAACCAGAAACAGTTAATAAAACCTTCAGGCTGCCGAAAGAGCTCGTGCAGGAACTTCAAACTGTTGCGCAAAATCAAGGTGTATCTTTGAACAAACTGGTTCAGCAATGCTGCGAATACGCTCTTAAAAATCTTGATAAAGAATAAACTATTTCATTACAAGGGCTTTTTCAAAAATATCAATAAAATCAAACTTATTTGTGTCAAACACACCTTTATCAGTTACTTTCAATTCAGGAATTACAGGCAATGACAAAAATCCCATGGTCATAAACGGATCTTCAATCCTGCAGCCTATTGAATGCGCAGTCTTATTGAGTTCTTCACACTTATTAACAACGTAATCAAAATTCCTGTCTGACATCAAGCCGGCTATCGGAAGCGGCAATTCAGAGATAACCTCTCCGTCTTTTACAACTACTTTACCGCCCTTGCACTTAATCAATGCAACCGCTGCAGCATACATATCAGCATCGTTTGTACCGATAACAATCATATTATGAGAATCGTGCGCAACTGTAGATGCAATTGCGCCGCATTTCAGATTAAACCCTTTTACAAACCCTTTTCCAATATTGCCTGTAGCTCTGTGTCTTTCAATTACACATATTTTCAAAGTATCGTTATCAATATTACTTACTGCATTTCCGTCCTCAATCTTCACTTCTGAAACAACGGATTTTGTAATAAGCTGGTGCGGTATAACTTCAAGAGCTGTAACTTTAGAGCCATTGGCTTCTATCCTGAAATCCTCCGGTGTAATCCATCTTACATTAACCGAGTTTCTGACAGCAAGTGCTTCATTTTCAGGAAGTTCAGCTATTAATTTTCCATTTTCTGCTGCAACAACACCGTTTTTAATAACCAAATCAGGTTTAAAAGTTTTCAAATCAGGCAGAATGAGCAAATCAGCTTTATACCCCGGAGCAATTGCACCAAGGTTTTTCAGCCCGAAATATTCTGCTGTGTTTAAACTTGCTATCTGAACGGCCTTAACAGGGTCAACTCCGGCTTCTACAGCACGTCTTACCATCCCGTTTATATGCTCTTTTAAATCAGCAGGATGTCTGTCATCAGTTACAAAAATACACTTTCTGGTGTTGCAGGTTTTCAAGACAGGCATCAAAGCGTCCAAATCTTTAGCCGCTGTTCCTTCTCTAATCATAACGTACATACCGAGCCTTAGTTTTTCGACTGCCTCGTCAGGTGTCGTGCATTCGTGGTCGGACTTAACTCCGCTGGCAATATACGCGCATAAATCCTTGCCGTGCAAATAAGGCGCATGTCCATCTATACATTTACCTCTTGATTTAGCAAGTTCAAGTTTTGCCATAACATTGTTGTCCTGATTTAGAACCCCCGGAAAATTCATCATCTCAGCGAGGCCGAGCACCCACGGTTTATCAATCAAAAGTGACAAATCATAGCTGTTCAAGTCAAAACCTGATGTTTCAAACGGAGTTGCCGGTACACAGGACGGAAGCATTGTATAAACATCCAGAGGCAGATTTTTAACAGCCTCGTGCATAAAGCTAATGCCGTGAAGCCCCAGTACATTTGAAATTTCATGCGGGTCAATGATAACCGTTGTAGTACCTGCCGGAAGCGCAACTTTTGCAAACTCGGACGGAAGCATCATTGTACTCTCAAGATGAACGTGTCCGTCAATAAAAGAAGGAGTGACGTACGCACCTTGTATGTCAATTTCTTTTTCTCCGGAATAGTTTTCGCCGATACCGGCTATAATTCCGTCAACAATTGCGATGTCCGCCTTATGAATTTCTTCTGAGAGAACATTTACGATATTTGCATTTTTGATAACTAAATCGGCTTTTTCAAATCCGCGTGCAACATTAATTATATTTGACATATCAAATCCTTATATTCAAGAAGTTTTGACAAATCTTCTGTTTTCAAAACCTCATCAATCTTGTCCTTAAAACTATCCGCCCCGTCAGTCTTCATGCCGGAAGGAAGAAGAATATCAGTATTCTTTTTAGAGTTTACAAAACCTTTATTGATGGTTAAAAACTCTTTGTACATTTCTAAAATCTTTAAATCTTCCGGATTAATTTCATAATTCATCCCGAGGAAGTATTTCATATCTTTTGGCAGAAGTTCAAGGAATTTAATCATAAAATCAACATCGGAAACATTTTCTTCTTCATTATACTCGCCGTCCAGACAATTATTGTTAAGAATATCCTGCTCCGGCTGTGTTTTAATATAAGCAGCCCACATAAGACAGCCAACATAAAAACCAAGATTATTATTAAAAAGTTCCAGAAATTTTTTATAATACTGCCTGAATTTCATCTTTCTCTGGGAGAGATTTTTAAACCTGTTAATATCCATATAGAGATATTCAACCGTACCTCTAAACGCCATAATATATGGTGCAAATCCCGGATCAAACTCTAAACCTTTAACTTCTGTTTTCATAAATATTTTCCCTTTAATATTTATATTATTTTAGCATAAAAGCTACAACAATATCATTCGCTTAATTTCTTCCGCGCTAATATTCAAGCACTCCAAACTTTCACATGTAGTTTGTCTTTTTTCCCATAAGCACGGCCGAAGCGGACAATCACATTTTGCCTTAATCGGAATAACTTTCCCGTTATCAGGAATTAATTTTTTATCATCAGTCGAACCAAAAATCACATAAGTTTTTACCCCGAGAGCTGCTGCAACATGCAAAGGTGCAGAGTCAGAACAGAGAAATATTTCCGCAGAAGAAATCATTTCTGCAAGTTCCTTCAGGTTACGGGTTTTGCCGTACATATTCAAATACTTTTCGCAGGGTACTATACGTTCAATAGTTTCAATAACCTGCTTATCATCAGGGCCTCCGGCTACAACAACTTTTTTACCGGCATCCGCAAGTTTTTCCACAACCTCTGCCCACTTCTCAGCA
>ULJZ01020907.1_pt1 | contig 15773 bp, 9 predicted proteins | sample 1951021 | NCBI WGS metagenome assembly ULJZ01 (sample SAMEA4835487, study PRJEB28245) | human gut metagenome | biome: gut microbiome; material: fecal sample | place: Denmark | collected 2008
AGAACGTCATCAAAATGGGATGTGATGTGGTAGAAATCGACATCCAAAAAACCAAAGACGGGCATCTCATACTTATGCACGATAACACATTGGACAGAACAACTACGGGACATGGTAAAATAAGCGATCAGACTTTGGATGATGTCAAAAAGCTGAAACTAAGAAATGGTTTAGGCATACATACAAGGCATACCGTACCAACATTGGAAGAGGCATTACTCCTGGCAAAAGATAAGATTATGATAAACCTGGACAAAGCCTACCCCTTGTTTGATGAAGTATATGAGTTATTGAAAAAAACAGGAACGACCAAACAGATCATCATGAAAGGTAGTCAGCCTGTGGAACAGGTAAAAAAAGAATTTGGTAAATACCTGGACAAAGTTATTTTTATGCCTGTGATTAATCTGGATAAAGCCAATGCACAGCAAATGATTGAAGATTACATGAAAAAATATCCTCCGCTTGCTTTTGAGTTCTCCTATGTATCCGATACAAATACATTACCCAAAGAAATGGGCAAACGGTTAAAAGGGAACTGTCTTATCTGGTACAACACATTGTGGGATACAATGTCCGGTGGACATGATGACGATATGGGTTTGAGAGATCCCGACAAAGAATACGGATACCTGATCGATACATTAAATGCACGTATCATCCAGACGGATGTACCGGAATTTTTAATTAAATATCTGAAAAACAAAAATATGTAGTACATAATAATCCCATCAAAAAAATGAAAAAATTACTATCCACCATCAGTTTACTTTTTATCGTAATCACCTTATGGTCTCAGCCAAAAGAGCAGATGATAAAAGTATTTGTTTCTCCCGACCATACAGACTGGCTGTATAAACCGGGAGAAACCGTAAAGTTCAATATCAGGATAACAAAGAACAATATTCCGTTGCAAAATGCAGATGCCTATTACGAACTTTCGTATGACATGATGCCTCCACTGAAAAAAGAAAGTGTGAAATTAAAAAACGGAGAACTAACAATTAATGGAAGCACCATGAATATCCCTGGATTTATGCGTTGCCGGGTATGGACTAAACACGAAGATAAGACATAAAGCGGATATGCAACAGCCGCATTTGCACCCGAGGACATAAAGCCCACCACTACTTTGCCTACTGACTTTGAAGCTTTTTGGGAGAAAGCGAAATCAGAAAACTCCAAAATACCCATCGATTCACGGCTACGTTTACTCCCGGAAAGATGTACAGGAAAGGTTAATGTGTATGAAGTTAATATACAGAATTACCGTATAGGAAGCCGGCTTTATGGCATACTGTGCATTCCTAAGGCACCAGGTAAATATCCAGCAGTACTACGCGTACCGGGCGCAGGGATACGTCCTTACAATGGGATGATTGTAGAAGCAGAAGACGGCCTGATTACACTTGAAATAGGAATTCATGGAGTCCCTGTCACGATGGATCCGGTCATCTATAATAATTTACTATATGGAGGATTGAACCAATATCAATATATGAATTGGGACAATAGGGATGAAATTTATTTTAAACGGGTTTATATAGGATGTGTCCGTGCAGCAGACTATATTTTTTCAATGGATGAATTCGATGGAGAAAATCTGATCGTGTATGGAGGCAGTCAAGGCGGTGCATTAGCTATTGTTACTGCTGCTTTAGATCCGCGCATAAAAGGTTTGGTTTCCTTCTACCCGGCCCTCTGTGATTTAAACGGCTATGTACATGGTCGGGCCGGGGGTTGGCCTCACCTCTTCCGGAATTCAACAGAGAGTCCGGAGATCTTGAAACAAAAAACCAAAAATACACCTTACTATGATGTCGTAAACTTTGCCCGTAAAATAAAAGTTCCAGGATTCTATTATCTGGGATATAACGATATGACATGCCCGCCCACTTCTATGTATTCAGCATATAACACGATTACAGCCCCAAAAGTATTAGAAATAATGGAGGAGGCCGGACATTTTAGTTATCCGGAATTATGGCCTAAAGCAAAAGCTTGGATCTATACTCATCTTCAGGTTAATCAATAAAGAAATTATGCATAGGTATTAATTTTACGAGGATTTGAGACTGTTTTCTTTTTAGGGCTGGCTGGATAAGTCAGCCCTAACATCGTATTAAACTGGAAATATATTTTTTCAATCTGAAAAACAGACCAATCGAAACTACATCACACTTAAACTATACTTGCGTCATACCCTCTTCGTACCTTCCTCGTACCAACTTCGCTATTTTCTTTCCACTATAGAAGCGAAGAAAACGCGAAGAAGGTAAAAATCAAAAGAGAAAAAGAACAAAAGCCAATAATGACAAATCCCTTCTCTTTCTTCTCACAGATGAAAACTTTTCCGCACGGATTGTTGCACCAAGTAAAAGTTTGTTTTATTTTTGTGCCTTAACAATACAATTTATAACCTAATAGGCGAAAAACATTATCAATTATGGATACAAGCAAGATTGTCGGAGAAAAAATCAAGTCGCTCCGTGAAAGCCAGTCAATCAGCATTGAGCAGTTGGCCGAACGTTCCGGTTTAGCCGTAGAACAGATTGAACGCATTGAAAATAACATTGACTTGCCATCACTGGCTCCACTCATCAAGATAGCCCGCGTACTAGGTGTACGCTTGGGAACTTTCCTTGACGACCAGGACGAAACGGGTCCTGCTATCTGCCGCAAAACGGAATCCAAGGACACCATTAGTTTCTCTAACAATGCTATCCAGAGCCGCAAGCACATGGAATATCATTCCCTGTCCAAGTCGAAAGCAGACCGCCACATGGAACCTTTCATCATCGACGTAGCCGCTACGGAAGACAGCGATTTCGTACTCTCCTCACACGAAGGTGAAGAGTTTATTATGGTTATGGAAGGTATTATGGAAATCAGTTATGGCAAAAATACATACTTGCTTGAAGAAGGAGACAGCATCTATTATGACTCCATCGTTCCGCACCACGTGCATGCTTACGAAGGCAAAGCAGCAAAAATTCTTGCAGTAATCTATACACCCATTTAAGGATGGTAGGATGGTAAGATGGTAGAATGATAGGATTACTATTCTAATCTTATCACCATACCATCTTACCATCCTATCACTTTTATAATATTATCACTTCATTTATGCTTTACGAAAGAACACTCGGCCAATGGCTGGAGCACTGGGCAGAGACTACGCCCGATAAAGAATACATTGTTTATTCCGACCGCAACCTGCGCTTCACCTGGAGCCAGTTCAACCGACGGGTAGACGACATGGCGAAAGGACTAATCTCTATTGGTGTAGAACGCGGAACCCATGTAGGTATATGGGCTGCCAACGTCCCCGACTGGCTTACGCTACTGTATGCCTGTGCCAAAATCGGTGCCGTCTATGTAACCGTAAACACCAATTACAAACAAGCCGAACTGGAATACTTGTGCGAAAATTCAGATATGCATACCCTCTGCATCGTGAACGGTGAAAAGGACAGCGACTTCGTGCAAATGACATATACCATGCTGCCGGAATTGAAAAACTGCGAACGCGGACACCTGAAAAGCAAACGTTTCCCACACATGCGCAACGTTGTTTACGTAGGCCAGGAGAAACATCGTGGTATGTACAATACGGCTGAAATTCTCCTACTGGGTAACAATGTGGAAGACGAATGTCTGAATAATCTGAAAAGTCAGGTAACCTGCCATGATGTGGTAAATATGCAATACACATCAGGTACCACCGGTTTTCCGAAAGGAGTTATGCTCACCCACTATAACATTACCAATAATGGTTATCTGACGGGAGAGCATATGAAGTTCACAGCCAATGACAAACTATGTGTCTGTGTACCTCTGTTCCACTGTTTCGGTGTAGTGCTTGCCACAATGAACTGTCTGACTCACGGTTGCACGGAAGTCATGGTAGAGCGCTTCAACCCGCTAGTAGTTCTTGCCTCTATACATAAAGAACGCTGCACAGCTCTATACGGTGTGCCCACCATGTTTATTGCCGAGTTGCATCATCCCATGTTCGATATGTTCGATATGTCCAGCCTGCGCACAGGCATCATGGCAGGTTCGCTCTGCCCTGTGGAACTGATGAAACAGGTGGAAGAAAAGATGTATATGAAAGTTACGAGTGTATATGGTTTGACAGAAACATCGCCGGGTATGACAGCCTCACGCATTGACGACCCATTCGATGTGCGTTGCAATACTGTAGGACATGATTTTGAACATACCGAAGTCATGGTTATCGATCCTGAAACCGGAGAAGAATGCCCGGTAGGTGTACAAGGTGAAATGTGTAACCGGGGCTATAACAATATGAAAGGGTACTACAAGAATCCGCAAGCCACGGCCGAAGTCATTGATAAGAACGGCTTCCTCCATTCCGGTGACCTCGGAGTAAAAGATGAAGATGGTAACTATCGTATCACGGGACGCATCAAAGATATGATTATCCGTGGTGGCGAGAATATCTACCCACGTGAAATAGAAGAATTCCTTTATAAACTGGAAGGCGTGAAGGACGTACAAGTTGCCGGAATTCCATCAAAAAAATATGGTGAAGAAGTAGGTGCTTTCATCATACTGAAGGAAGGGGCAGATATACACGAATCGGATGTACGCGACTTCTGCACAGGCAAGATCTCGCGTTACAAGATACCGAAATATGTATTCTTCATTGACGAATTCCCGATGACGGGAAGTGGTAAGATACAGAAGTTCAAATTGAAAGATGTAGGATTACAACTTTGCAAGGAACAAGGAATCGAGATAATCTAAAAAATTCAACATAAAGAAACAGGCTGCAACTTAATAGTGCAGCCTGTTTTTTATGCTTAATTTCGTAATCCTCAATTATCCCAGCGGTAGCGTAAAGAAGAATGTCGTTCCTATTCCTTCGCCGGAACGTACCCAAATGCGTCCACCCATCCGTTCCACCAACATACGGGAAACAGTCAGCCCCAGCCCGGTGCCTTGTGCAAAGTTATTAATCTTGCCGAAGCGTTCGAAAATCTTCGCCACCCGGTTGGCAGGAATACCAATACCCGTATCTTTTACGTAGAACTGTACAATATTGCCGCGTAACTGATAACCAAAATGTATTTCTCCGGTAGGAGTAAATTTAGCAGCATTACTCAACAGATTCATCAATACCTGCATAATGCGCATTCGATCTCCCATCACACACAACTCCTCATCCACATCGTCCAGTATCAAAATCACGCCTTTATTTACTTTCAACCGATGACTGTCATATTCTTCAAGGCAAGCATGATAAAGGTTCACCTTCTCACGAACAAATTCCAAAGTCCCTGATTCCATTTCAGACAAGTCCAGAATATCATTAAACAAACACAACAACAATTCCGAATTTTTCTCGATAATATTGCAATAATCCTCCTTGTCTCCTTCGTGCCCCGGATCGATAACCAACCTTGAGAATCCAACAATCGCATTCAATGGAGTACGGATTTCATGACTCATATTTGAAAGGAACGCAGATTTTAATCGATCGGACTCTTCTGCCTTTACACGGGCAGCAGCCAGTTCACGTAGCGCATTCACCCGGCTCGTCACATCCCGACACATACATAATAAATATTTATCTCCCAAAGGACATACCAGATTTTCATAATGATGCATCTCTCCTTCAAACCACAATGAATGTTCTCCTATGCTGGTACAACCGGTACGCATCACTTTCTCCATATTCGCCCGGATTTTGCGGTATTCTGATTCCGGTACTATATCTTTCAGATTAGGATGTGACTTATCCTCACCGGATAATCCCTCTACATGATTGGTATCAGGAGAGGACAGTAGTTCTATATAATCCAGATTATAATCAAAAACAGTCAACATATCCGGGATAGCGTCCAGAATTTCTTTACCGTATTGCTTACGGAAGCGCTCCAAGTCTTCATCCTGGCATGAAGAATCCGGAAGAGTACGATTTTCCAATTGCTCCTCTAATTTCCGGATAATCTCCAGTAGTTCTTCTTTTGTTTTATCTTTATAGTCCTTCATTTCAAGGCCGATATGTTGTTGAGTGTTACATTCGGGCAACAAATATACTATTCTTTTCAATTATATCAACATATATTGCGAGCTTTTATTTAAAAAAAACCAATAGCTTTTGCCCTACTAATCAGAATGTTCTATCTTTGCATCACTTTTTATTTTAAATCATTGATTAATATGTCTAAAGAATTATTCTCTACTCTGCCCTACAAGGTGGCAGACATTACGCTTGCCGACTTCGGTCGCAAGGAAATCGATCTGGCAGAACAAGAAATGCCCGGCCTTATGGCTCTTCGCGAAAAGTATGGAGAAACAAAACCGTTGAAAGGCGCTCGTATAATGGGTTCCCTGCATATGACCATCCAGACAGCGGTACTGATTGAAACCCTCGTGGCACTGGGCGCCGAAGTACGCTGGTGCTCATGTAACATATATTCGACTCAAGACCATGCTGCTGCTGCTATCGCTGCAAGTGGTGTTCCCGTATTTGCCTGGAAAGGTGAAACACTGGCTGATTACTGGTGGTGTACGCTTCAGGCGTTGAACTTCCCCGGCGGCAAAGGTCCTACGGTAATCGTTGACGATGGCGGTGACGCTACCATGATGATACACGTAGGGTACGAAGCGGAAAGCACTGCCTCTATTCTGGATAAAGAAGTCCATGCGGAAGATGAAATAGAACTGAATGCTATCCTGAAGTGTGTATTGGCTGCAGATCCTACCCGTTGGCATCGCGTAGCTGCCGAAATGCGTGGCGTTTCAGAAGAAACTACGACAGGTGTACACCGTTTGTATCAAATGCAGGAAGAAGGGAAATTGCTGTTCCCGGCATTCAATGTGAACGACTCAGTGACGAAGTCTAAATTCGATAATCTTTATGGTTGCCGTGAATCTTTGGCCGATGGTATCAAACGTGCCACAGATGTAATGATTGCCGGTAAAGTAGTAGTGGTTTGCGGTTATGGCGATGTAGGTAAGGGATGTTCACATTCCATGCGTTCATACGGTGCCCGTGTACTGGTTACGGAAGTAGACCCGATCTGCGCCCTGCAAGCTGCAATGGAGGGCTTCGAGGTAGTAACTATGGAAGAGGCTTGTACACAAGGTAATATCTTTGTTACTACAACAGGCAATATCGACATCATCCGCATCGATCACATGGAGAAGATGAAAGACCAGGCAATTGTCTGCAATATCGGCCACTTCGACAATGAAATCCAAGTGGATGCTCTTAAGCATTACCCCGGCATCAAATGTGTGAATATCAAGCCACAGGTAGACCGCTATTATTTCCCCGACGGACACAGCATTATTCTATTAGCCGATGGTCGTCTGGTGAACCTGGGTTGTGCTACCGGTCACCCGTCATTCGTTATGAGTAACTCATTCACCAACCAGACATTAGCTCAGATTGAGTTGTTCAACAAGAAGTATGAAACCGGTGTTTACCGTTTGCCTAAGCATCTTGATGAAGAGGTAGCACGTCTGCACCTTGAGAAAATCGGTGTGAAGCTGACGAAGCTGACTCCCGAGCAAGCTGCCTATATCGGTGTAACTGTAGACGGACCGTATAAAGCCGAACACTATCGCTATTAAAATAACGAAATTGACAATTGACAATTGACAATGGCTATGCAGAATGACAGCGCAGCTTAATTGTCAATTGTCAATTGTCAATTTCATAAAAACCCCGTTTTTATGAAAAAGCTCCTCCCTGACCTCCTGGTCATTCTTACGTTTGCAGTACTTTCGTTCGCCTACTTCTTTCCGGCGGATATAGAAGACCGCATTCTTTTCCAACATGACACGGCTGCCGGTGCAGGTGCCGGACAAGAAGCAAGCTTGTATCGTCAGGAAACCGGTGAGTATACGCGCTGGACTAACTCCTTATTCGGTGGTATGCCAACTTACCAGATAGCCCCCAGCTACGATTCAACTCAACCGCTGACATGGGTGCAGAAAGTGTACCGACTATTTTTACCCACATATGTCAACCTGACGTTTATTCTGATGCTGGGCTTCTTCATCCTGCTGCGTGCATTCGGCATACCTACATGGCTGGCAGGGTTAGGCGGATTAATGTGGGCATTCTCGTCCTACTTCTTCATTCTGATATCTGCCGGACACATCTGGAAGTTTATCACACTGGCATATATACCGCCCACGATAGCAGGTATCGTACTGGCATACCGGGGTAAATATCTGGCAGGAGGTATCGTTACAGCATTGTTCATTGCCCTGCAAATTCTGTCGAACCACGTACAGATGAGTTATTACTTCCTGTTCGTCATCCTCTTCATTGCAGGAGCCTATTTTGAAGATGCATGGCGCAACAAGACCTTGCCACAATTCTTTAAAGCTAGCGGTGTGCTTGTAGTAGCTGCATTGATTGGCATATCCGTCAATCTATCAAACCTGTATCACACTTACCAGTACAGCAAAGAAACCATGCGCGGTAAAAGCGAGCTTGTAGAAACCGGTGATGCAGCCAAACAAACCAGTAGCGGACTGGATCGTGACTACATCACTCAATGGAGCTATGGTATCGGCGAAACCTGGACCTTGTTAGTGCCTAACTTTAAAGGTGGTGCCTCCGTACCTCTCATCCTGAATGAGACAGCCATGGAAAAAGCCAATCCAACCTATTCCGGACTATACCAGCAATTACCCCAATACTTTGGTGACCAGCCGATGACCTCAGGTCCTGTATATGTAGGTGCTTTTGTACTCTTCCTCTTTATCTTGGGTTGTTTTATAGTCAAAGGTCCATTGAAATGGGCATTAGTCGGAGCTACATTCTTCTCCATTGTTCTTTCATGGGGCAAGAACTTCATGCCACTGACTGATTTCTTCATCGACTATATACCTATGTATAGTAAGTTCCGTGCCGTATCGTCCATTCTCGTTATTGCAGAATTTACAATTCCACTACTAGCTATCTTTGCGCTGAAAAAGATTCTGGATGAACCAGAGATACTCAAGAAGAAGATGAAGTTTATAGGTGTCAGCTTGGCACTTACTGCCGGCGTAGCCTTGATATTAGCCATTATTCCCGGAGCTTTCAGCTCAACTTTCATCCCTGCAAAGGAAGCACAAATGCTACAGAATGCGGTCAATCAGCAAATGATTCCTGCAAACGAGTTGTCCGGCATCCTCTCTAATATGGCGGAAATGCGTGCTGCAATGGTTAGTGCCGATGCACTGCGTAGCTTTATTATTATCGTAATTGGTTGTGCACTGTTGTGGCTTTACTATAGTGGAAAATTAAAGAGACCCTATATTATTGCAGGCATTGCCATTCTTTGCGTGATCGATATGTGGGGAGTCAACAAGCGCTATCTGCACGATGATCAATTCGTTCCACGTTCTACCCAAGTTGATACTTTCAAAAAAACGAAAGCTGACGAAATCATCCTGCAGGACACTGATCCGAACTACCGTGTACTGAATTTCTCCGGAGATGCATTCAACGAGAATAATACTTCCTACTGGCACAAGAGTGTGGGCGGATATCATGCTGCCAAGTTGCGTCGTTATCAGGAGATGATCGAACGGCACATTTCTCCTGAAATGCAAGCCACCTATCGGGTTATTGCCACCGCAGGCGGAGAAATGGACAGCGTAGATGCTTCCAAATTCCGCATCCTGAACATGCTGAATACGAAGTATTTCATCTTTCCTGCCGGACAAGGACAGACAGTGCCTATCGAAAACCCGTATGCTTACGGTAATGCATGGTTCGTAAATAAAGTGGAATATGTGGATAATGCAAATCAGGAAATAGATGCATTGAATACTATACTTCCAACGGAAACTGCCGTAGTAGATACACGCTTCAAAGATATTCTGAAAGGTGTTACCACCGTTCATAAAGACAGCCTTTCCAGCGTACGCCTGACGAATTACGAACCGAACCGTCTGGTTTATGAAACAAATAATTCAAAGGATGGTGTAGTCGTATTCTCCGAAATCTATTATCCGGATGGCTGGATAGCTACCATCGACGGAGAACCTGCCGACATTGCCCGTGCAGACTATATCCTGCGCTCCATGTATGTACCTGCTGGAAAACACACCATTGAAATGCGCTTTGATCCGAAGAGCTTGCATGTAACAGAAGGTATTGCTTATGCAGCACTGGCTCTAATGGTGATAGGTATTATGATAATGGTGATTGTATATAAAAAGAGGTTAAGCTCTTCCAAAAGCTAAAGCCTAGCAAAACTAATTTTTCTTTATTACAAAATGCGCCTTAAAAGTCTGTAGCAAACTTTTAGGGCGCATTTCACATTATATCCGAAGTTATTTATACCCGTTGGCGGAATTAACGGCCTCCTCCCCGTGCCCGAATAGAGACCAGGACCGGGTTTGGGCAGTATCCGATCCGTACCAACTCCGTAGTAAATTCGGTCAGAAGTACCTCTATCCGAAGATGGTACGGAGCAAATAGGGATTTGATTCCTCTCTGATACGACTCTGACAGGATGCTGACAGCCTCTAATCCCGCCAACGGGTTATTTATATCTCCTCCTATATTCTTTAGGAGTAATTTCCATCTCTTTATTAAAAGCTTTCGAGAAATGGAATTGATCGTAGTACCCTAGACGGAAAGCAATCTCTTTGATTTTTAGATCGGAGAATTGCAAGAACGAACAAGCACGTTGAATTTTTAATTGGTTATAATATTCCATTGGAGCATAAGAAGTTCTCTCCGAAAACAATGCACTGAAATGAGATGCGGAATAGCCCACATGCTGAGCTATATCCTCCAGCGTAATCTTATTCTCCATATTCTCTTTCATAAAGGAAATGCTCTTCTGTATAAAATCCGTTTCTCTCACCTTCTTTATTTCTCTGAACTGATTAATATACTTCAAAGAAGCCAGAAAATGCATCAGGCAAAAGCTAACATATTCCAAGTTCTCAGGACTATATCCCATTTCCAAGTTCTGATACATTTCTTCAAATAGTTGAAAGCGATCATCATAACGGCTCTTATCCGACTCCTCCAAAGATATAGCCTTACCTATTATAGAGGAGAACATAGCCACGCCCTCGCCACAGAAATGTAGCCAATAGATACTCCAGGGATTCACTTCGTCCGCTCCATATGCATGTTGCTCATTAGCCGGTAATATAAAAGCCTGATTTTTAGTCAGGATATACTTCTCACCTTTATAACTAACCCAACCGCAACCACTCTCACAATATATAAAGACATTCTCGTTAGTCCCTTTTTCCCTTTCCCTAAAATGATTTTCTGCATGAGGATAGTATCCAATATGACTGACGAATAATTGTTTTGTAATATTATTCTCTCGTTGAAGGTTACGTATATTATATGGTGTAACGATAGCCTTCTCTCCTTTAAAACCTTCTGCAACCTTTTCCATAGTATCTGATTTTGGTAGTATTTTACATATATATCATAGTATTTTACATGAATGCTTATTCAAGCAATGCATTCAAGCATTTACAGCCATAAATATAATAAGATTATACATTAAATTGATAACAATCTGCATTTTTTTATTAAGTTTAATGGCATACATTTGCCATACAATAAATCGTATATCATGAAAACAAAACCATTTAGCAACAATTTTTACCTATTACTTATTTCGCTGGTATCTGCCATGGGAGGGCTACTCTTCGGATACGATTGGGTAGTCATTGGAGGTGCCAAACCATTCTATGAAATCTTCTTTGCAATTGAGAATTCTCCCGGTATGCAGGGATGGGTCATGGGCAGTGCCATTCTCGGCTGTTTAATAGGGGTAACAATTGCAGGTAGCTTATCTGATAAATATGGGCGCAAACCCTTGATGATAATAGCAGCTATCACTTTTACCGTTTCTGCAATAGGTACAGGAGCTGTCAATGACCTCAATTGGTTTATCTTTTACCGCATATTCGGTGGTATTGGCATCGGCATTGCTTCCAACTTATCTCCCATGTATATAGCCGAGGTATCACCCAGCCATGTACGAGGGAAGTTTGTATCGATCAATCAATTGACAATCGTATTAGGTATTCTGGCAGCCCAGTTCGTCAACTGGTTGATCGCTGACCCGGTAGTTCCCGGCGAAAACATTCTGGAAACATGGAATGGGCAAATGGGATGGCGTTGGATGTTCTGGGCAGAAGTAGTACCTTCGGGACTCTTTTTTATCCTTATATTCTTCATTCCCGAAAGTCCCCGTTGGCTGGCTACAAAATTACAATACGGTAAAGCTGAAAATATCTTGAGCCACATAGGTGGAAAAGAATATGCCAAAAAAGAAATTGAAAGCATTAAAACAGTTATAAATGTCACCAAAGAGAAGTTAAATATCCGCCTGCTTTTTCAAGGCAAGATACCGGGAATATTATTAATAGGCATCGTTATTGCAGCCTTCCAGCAATGGTGCGGACTAAACGTAGTGTTTAATTATGCCCAGGAAATCTTTGCAGCTGCAGGTTACGGTGTTTCTGATATCCTATTCAATATTGTAGTAACAGGAGTGACGAACGTAATATTCACTTTTGTAGGTATGTACACTGTAGATAAGTTGGGAAGACGCTCCCTTATGTTATTCGGAGCTTCAGGGCTTGCCATCATTTATATCATCATGGGCATATGTTACTACCTCAATATAACCGGAATGGCCGTACTAATTATGGTTGTATTAGCTATAGCATGCTATGCAATGACACTTGCTCCCGTTACATGGGTCGTATTATCTGAGATCTTCCCAAACCGTATCCGTGGTATGGCAATGGCAGTATCCACCTTCTCTCTTTGGGCAGCTTGTTTTGTACTGACATATACATTCCCTTTATTAAATTCCGGATTAGGTGCCTATGGTACTTTCTGGTTGTACGGAATCATCTGTATTCTCGGATTTGTATTCATCAAAATCAAATTACCCGAAACAAAAGGGAAATCACTGGAAAGCATTGAGAAAGAATTAACTAGTTAAAAACAACATATCATTTATTGAATTACATCTTACTTAAACGATGACAAGAAATCATCGCTTAACTTACCCTTATTGTCTAAAAAAACAATAAATACCTTATGGAGAAAATTACAGAATATTTAATTAAACCGACCCTCTCAGAAAAAGGAATTGTGAAAGTTTGGAAAGAAACAATCAAACTTCCGACTTATGAAATCGGAGAGGAAGAAAAAAATCCCATCTTTCTGGAAAAGCGTGTTTATCAAGGAAGTTCAGGAGTAGTTTACCCTTATCCTGTCGTAGAAAAGATATGCGACGAGAAAAAAGAAAAAGACTATCAGGCCTACTTCCTCGAAAACGAATACCTTAAAATTATGATCTTGCCGGAATTGGGAGGGCGAGTACAAATGGCTTATGACAAAGTGAAGAAACGTCACTTTGTCTACTACAACCAAGTCATTAAACCAGCCTTAGTAGGTTTGACCGGTCCTTGGATATCAGGCGGAATTGAATTCAACTGGCCTCAGCATCATCGTCCAAGTACATACTTACCTACCGACTGTATGATTGAAGAAAATGCAGACGGTAGTAAAACGGTCTGGTGCAATGAAGTAGAGCGTATGTTCAATACGAAAGGGATGCAGGGATTCACACTTCATCCGGACAAAGCTTATCTGGAAATTAATGTAAAGGTTTATAACCGAACTCCGTTCCCCCAAACTTTCCTTTGGTGGGCGAACCCTGCCGTTGTTGTGAACGACCACTATCACTCGGTTTTTCCACCCGATGTACATGCTGTTTTCGATCATGGGAAAAGAGATGTATCCAATTTTCCTATAGCTACAGGCATATATTACAAACAGGACTATTCGGAAGGTGTCGATATTTCCAAATATAAGAATATCCCTGTTCCCACTTCATACATGGCCATTAAATCACGCTATGACTTTGTAGGCGGATATGAAGAACATATACAGGCAGGATTATTACATGTAGCCGATCATCACCTCTCACCAGGAAAGAAACAATGGACTTGGGGAAATGGTGATTTTGGTATTGCATGGGACAGAAACCTTACTGATGAAGATGGTCCTTACATCGAATTGATGACAGGTGTTTATACAGATAATCAGCCTGACTTCACATGGTTACAACCTTATGAGGAAAAGTCATGGAAGCAATATTTCCTGCCATATAGTGAAGTGGGATATGTAAAGAATGCGACCAAAGATTTCATTTTGAATCTGGATGTTGCAGATAACACCGCATACATCATTGTATATGCAACCGGTAAGCAAGAAAACATCAAAATAGAATTAAAAGATATAACAGGAAAGGTGTTATTTGACAAAATAACCACACTTTCGCCAGAAAATATCTTTAAAAGTCAGATAAATATAACAAAAGAGTTACCCGAAAACCTTATTTTATCCTTGTATGATAACAATGGCAAACTACTTTTGAAATATAAAGCTGATAAGCCTGAAATAAAACCAACTCCGGATGCTGCTAAGGCAGCCAAACAACCCAAGGAGATAGCTTCCATAGAGCAATTATTCCTGACTGGGTTACATCTGGAGCAATATCGGCATGCGACCTATGACCCAATGGCTTACTACATGGAAGCATTGGAAAGAGAACCGGGAGATATACGTTGCAATAATGCCGTAGGGTTGCTGAATATGCGCCGAGGTAAATTTGAAGAAGCTGAACAGTATTTCCGTACAGCCATAAAAACATTAACAGAGCGTAATCCTAATCCTTATGATGGAGAACCCTATTATAATCTGGGGTGGAGCCTGAAGATGCAGGGTAAGTATGATGATGCATATAGTGCCTATTATAAAGCCACATGGAATGCGGCTTGGAGAGATGCAGGCTACTTTGGTGTGGCACAGATAGATTGTATCAGAGAGAATTGGACTGCCGCTTTGGAACATATAGATCTGGCTCTCATCCACAACTGGCATAATCATAAAGCACGCCAGTTAAAAGCTTCTATCCTGAGACATTCAGGAAAGACTGAAGAAGCCTTGAAATTTATTGAGGAATCATTGATTGTCGATAAGTTTAATTTGGGATGCCGATTTGAAAAATATTTCATTGAAAGCAATCCGGTAGAATTGCAGGAAATGCTAAGTATCCTCAACGGTAGTGTACACAACTATATTGAATATGCATTTGATTTTTCATCTGCAGGAATGTATGAAGAAGCTTCCCGGATTATGCATACTTATATAGACGAACAAACCAATATTTATCCAATAGCTGCTTATATGTTAGGATACTTTGCATCAATGGCAGGAGATAAAGAAACAGCCCAGAAATGGTATAAGAAGGCACAAAGCCTATCTCCTGACAAGTGTTTTCCAAACAGAATCGATGAAGTCAATGTACTGGCAGATGCTATGAAGATGAATCCAGAAGATTTCAAGGCTCCTTATTATCTGGGGAACTTCTGGTATGCACACCGCCGTTATGAAGAAGCTACTGTATGCTGGGAGAAATCAGTAGAGATAAATAATCAGTTCCCTACAGCTCTGCGCAACCTTTCATTGGCTTATTACAACAAAAAAGGCAGGAAAGAAGAAGCATGCCGATTGTTGGAGAAAGCATTTGAACTGGACCAAACGGACTCACGCATCTTTATGGAGCTGGATCAACTATATAAGAAAATGGGACGAGCCCATGCAGAACGCCTGACCTTTCTAGAGGCACATTTGGAACTGGTGGCACAGCGGGATGACTTATGCATAGAACGAATAACCCTCTATAATCAATTAGGCAACTATGAAAAGGCAAGAGAACTGATAGCCG
>ULJZ01023600.1_pt1 | contig 14342 bp, 7 predicted proteins | sample 1951021 | NCBI WGS metagenome assembly ULJZ01 (sample SAMEA4835487, study PRJEB28245) | human gut metagenome | biome: gut microbiome; material: fecal sample | place: Denmark | collected 2008
AAGTACGTCAACACAGACTGCTACAGCCGTAAGAAAGCCGTACTCGGCGCTGAAACGGTAAAGCTGTACAGCGTGAATGACACGGTCACAGTTACGGCTAAGACCGATACAGGTTACTTCAAACTTTCTGACGATAGCTTTATCCACGGCGATTATCTGAGCGACAGCAAGACCGTTATACAGACTACAACGACCGCAAAGAAAGCGGAAACACCAAAGCCTGCGACCACCACCACAAAGAAGCAGGAAAGCAAGCCGGCTGAAACTAAATGGAAGTTCACAAAATCCGACTGTAAGTACATCATAGAAGAATGCTACAAATGGGCTGACAAGAACGGTTATAAGTATAAGAGAGTGAACGAAATTAAATACCCGAACGGCGGTTATTGGGATTACTCAAATGGTGAAGAAGTTTGGGTTGATGTAAAGAGAAACTGCCAATATGGTGAAGTGTATAAAAACAGCAGTTGGGATACCACTTATAAAACTAAGGGTCACCCATACTTTTGGGGATCAGCAAGAAACGAACAAGTGATAAATAAAAATGAAGAAATCATTAGTACAATTACTTTTATGTGCAATGATATTAAGTATTACAATGAAGAAGGATACACTCCAGTTTTAGATTTTACATCATACAGTGAATTTGTTTCATACACAAAAGACAGACCGGGATTTATAGGCTGTTCAAACTTAGTAGACGATGGAACAATAGATTATATTTTGTTTGTGATATATGGCGCATAAAACAAAAACACCATATTTTTTGAGGACTATGTAACAACTGCTTGCAGTTGCTGATATAGTCCTTTTTGTTTGTAGAATTAAGCATCAAGCTTTTTCCGAACAAGATAACGTTCGTTTTCTATTTGATTAATTAGTTGAGAAACTTCTTGATTAATTGTAAGTTCTTCTTTTATCTGCGTAATCAATGAAATGCTGTTTAGAGAAATGTTGTCGAGAATATAAGACTTAAAGCTGGTGGTGGAGTAAATCATAGTGAAAATCTGATATTCTCCGTTATAGCCTTGAAGGATTATATGTAATATTGAATAATTAGGGCTTTTTTCGTTAAATTTATTTAAATTGAATGAAATATATTCCTTTTCAAATTCAACAACAACAATGACTTCGCCTGATTGAAAATAATACCCTCTGTTACCGGAATATTCAGGTGTATTAATTTCATGTGAAAACGCTGTTATATCTATATTGCCGTTGTCAATTGCGGCAAACACAACTTTTTTGTATTCACCGGATATAGAAAGTGGATCAAAGTGTATTGTATAAGGCGTAAGGTTATATCTGAAATTGGGTGTTTCATCGCATACTACATCGTCAACAACAACAGGAGTATCAGCTGATAAAAAATAATTCAAATGCGAATTTTTTATGCTGAATTCATTAGCGATTGTTCCTATCCAAATAGAAATATATAAACTCAATAAAGAGACAAGGAGTGAAGCGAATGCTAATCCATTAGATAACAATTGTGAAGACTTGGCAGTCCCATCGCTTTGTCTTTTATGTAACTTTCTTTTTTTGCTACTCATATTATTACAACTCCTTTATAATGTTATTGTGAGTATTATATCAAACTGCGATATAGTTGTCAACCGACAAATAAATTTTAATAGAAAAAATTCAAAGCTGTCTGAGAAGGCAGCTTTTTTATATATAAAATTAATTAACGAAAGGAAAAAAGAAAATGAAAAAAGTGATTAAAAAACTTGCTTCATTGTTGATGGTAACTGTATTTGTTATCACCGGCACAACATTTCAAATGCTTGCAGGGGCATTGTCCGAAAGTGTTATTAACGGAAAACAGAAACTTTACATTTCATATTATCCGTACAGTTATAACTTTTCGGGAAGTGGTCTTGGAACATCAATTTACGGACAGTTTGTTAAAATCAATGTAGGCTCAGCAAATGGTGAATATGCTTATTGTATGGATGCGGAGGCAGATAGCGGTATAACTGGTACTTCTATTTTTACAGCTGAAGATTTTAATTTGTCTGACTGGGTAAAACGCAATTATACATCTAATCAGATAAAACTAATGAAATATGCTGCGATATACACAATTAAAAACGCATCGGAGACCAAATACGGTTATTCCAATGAGGTAGAGAATATAGCAAGCCAAATTATTAATTGGACGATACTGCATAATTGGTTTAATACCTCATCAGAGTCAAGTGTACTGAATGTGTATACAGCTAATATGTCGTCAAGTGTAGCAAGCAATGTAAAGGCTTGTTACAATAAAATCAAAGAACAAATATTATCACACAAAACTATTCCAAGTTTTGCAGTAGGCAAAGGACAGACACCTACGCCAAAGAAGATGACAACAAATGCTGACGGCACATTTTCTATTACGCTTACTGACAATAAAAACTGCTCATCATATTTTGACTGGGCAAAGGCGCTTAATAACTCAAAAAACAAAAATTATTTATCGATTACTACCAATTCTGCAGGTAAATTGGTTATAAAATCTACAAAACCGATACCAAAATCGGATGAGTTCGAGCTTACCGCCAAGAAAACCAAAAGCAAATATCAAAACGAGCTTGATACGGCTTCACCGGTAGCTTTGATAGTCGATGAAAGCCAGTTGAGTGGACAGAATGCTGTTGGTTATACAAATACCGACAACGACCCCGTTACTGCTTCAATATCCTTGTACACTGATACTATTGGCACAGCTCAAATAAAAAAAGTATGGCAGCATAATAACGATACCTCAAGCACCAAAGCTGATAACAGCGACATCTATTTCACGATAAAGAACAGTTCGGGAACTGCTGTAAAGGCAACCGGTTCTGCGGGTAGCTATACTTATTCTGCAAGCGGTTCCGTGAGCCAGTTCAAATTAAACTCAAGTAACACTTTTTTAGTAAAATCGTTACCTACAGGAACGTATACCGTTACAGAACACGGAAAGAATTCGGACGGCTCGATACCCTATTACACCCGTACAGGCGGTGTCAGCAAGACGGTAACAGTAACAGCAGGCGGCACAGGAACAGTTACTTTCAAAAATACGAGAAATACCGGTACGGGCAAGGTTATAAAGACCTGGATTGATACCAACGGTAACGCCATAGCCGCAAGCAACAACGTTGAAAGAAATAAGCAGATATATTTCCGCATCAAAAACGCTGACGGAAAATATATAACTGTCAACGGTACGAAGTACAGCGGCTCATATACGTTTACAGGAACATCGACTAAAGCTACATCGCTGTATGTTAATCCCGGTACAGGTACTTTCACTGTTTCCGACCTTCCGACCGGAAAGTACACCGTGTATGAGTATGGCTCTCCAGAGGGCTATTCGGTCAACAAAGCATATCAGACAATTACCATCTCAAGAGATAAAACATCGCCCGTGTCTTTTATGAACAGCGAGGACAGCGGTACGGCTCAGATAAAGAAGGTATGGCTTTCTGATACTACATTGACCGCTACTCAGATAGCAAACCTCGAAAAGAATGTTTACTTTACTGTCAAGGACGCTAATGGTAAGTATATCAAGGTTACAGGCTCGGCAGGAGCGTATGTTTATGCCGGCACTCAGACTTCCGCAAATAATATGAAACTCAGCGGCAGTAAGTTTAATGTAAGCAAGCTACCGTTGGGAACATACAGTGTGACCGAAATCAATAACGCAAGCGGTTACAATCCGAAAACGCAGACAAAGACGGTCACAATTGCCAATAAGGGCGAAACAAAGTCAGTATCCTTTACGAATAAATCAACGCCTGTTGTAGTTATCCGCAAGCATTTCTCAGATGAGGATAATCTGACTGCCGCAGAGCTTAAGGCACAGTATGCAAAGGTAACGATAAATCTTAAGGTTATCGGTCTCCTCGGCAAGGAACAGTCAGGCAATCCGTCAGGATATTATGTAGAGTTCACCGGCTCGAAGGGTAATTACATTTTCAAAGGCATATCTGCAACGAAAACATCAGCGGCTGATCTGAAATTGAATGATAACGGCGAGATGACAATATCATTCGGTACTAACACAGCTCCGTATTATCTGCAAGTGCTTGAAACCTACAGCGGTACGGATTACGATGTTGATAACCGGGACCAGCGTATTGACCTGGGCAATGGTGATCCAAACACCCTAATCGATCTTGATGACATTGAGCTTGACAATCAGCTTAAGACCGGATCTGTACAGGTCGACAAAGAGTTCCTTAATGAAAACGGTGCCGTTGAGAACATTACCGATGAACAGCTTGCCGAAGTATCGTTCAAGATAATGCACAACGGCAAATATCTCACCTTTACAGGCTCAAACGGCAGTTATACTTATAAAGGCGAGAACAATACAGGCACGTCACTCAAGCTTAATACAAGCACATATAACTTCATAGCAAGCGGACTTCCCGCAAGAGAGCAGTACACGGTCACTGAGGTCAGCGGCGCTACAGGCTACAGCTTCTCTATCGACCCCGTTACGTTTGAAGTAACACCTAACGGCACAGTAAAGAAAGTATTTACGAACAAGGCAATGACGGGTACGATAAGTATCGTTAAGCACAGTGCAGACGGTGTTCTCAGTGGCTGGCAGTTCCGAGTAACCGGCACGGCAAAGACAGGTCAGAGCTATGACAAGACCTTCACTACTGACGCAAAGGGTACGATCACGATAAGCAATATCCGTATCGGCGATTACAAGGTAACGGAAGTCAAAACAGGTAAAACTGTAGGTTACATTACAGAAGATACCAAAGACATAGAGGTCAAGACCGATACCGTAACAACAGTAAACATTGAGAATAAGCCGTATGCAAACGTTGTTATCAACAAGGTTGACAGCGTAAAAGGTACTGCTCTGAGCGGTGCTGCATTCGGCATTTATACGGACGCTGAATGTGAAATTCCTGCACAGGCATATACATCAGCTACAGACGGAACGTTGACAGACGCTGTAATCACGGAAAGTGCGACAGGCAAGTACACTTGCAATTTCCTGCCGATTGAGAGCAAGGACGGCACAACGTATTATGTCAAGGAGCTTACAGCTCCCGACCATTACGCTATTGACACAGACGTACACCCGGTAACGCTTAAAACCGCAAATTCAACCGTAGCAGTATCAAATAATGCTACATCGAAATTCTATGAAACGCCTTTAGGCTCGGTCAGAACGACAAAGGTTGACGCAGATCATCCCGATGTACTTCTGAGCGGCGCCGAGTTTACAGTATATCAGTCTGATAAGGCTACTGTATATGACAAGCTCACAGAAACATCAAAGGGTACATATCAGCTTGACGAAATCCCGGCAGGAACATACTACCTCAAGGAAACAAAAGCACCGAAGTATTACAATATCGACAACACATTCTATCAGTTCACAATTTCTGACGCAGGCAAGGTTGTCGATGTGTCAATCAACGGCAACGACAAGTTCCCCAATGCTCCGCAGAAGGGCGATATAAAGATAGTCAAGAGAAGTGCGGACGGTGTTCTTTCCGGTTGGAAGTTTGAAGTTTCCGGCACGGCTCTTAACGGCACACCCGTAGCAACCAAGACATACACAACAGACGCAAAGGGCGAAATCAATATATCAAACCTCCTTATCGGTACTTATACCGTAAAGGAAGTAAAGGACGGCAAGACAGTCGGATATATCACGCCTGCAAATCAGACGATTGAAGTAAAGAGCAATGTAACTGCTACTGCAACGTTTGAAAATAAGCCTTTTTGTCACATTGTTATCAACAAGGTTGACGCAAAGACCGGCGAAAAGGTAACAGGTGCTACATTCGGTATCTATACCGACAGCACTTGCAAGACAGTAGCAAAGGCGTATAAGTCGGACACTGACAGCACACTTGTAAATGCAGAGATTACCGAAACAACCACAGGAGTGTATACTTGCAATTATCTCCCCATAAGCAGTGCAACAGGCACAACTTACTATGTAAAGGAGCTTACAGCTCCCGAAGGCTACTACCTTGACACAGACGTACACCAGGTAACGCTTAAAACAGCAAACGCTACTGTATCGGTAAGCAATGAAATCGGAAAATCCGACTTTAACGAATATCCTTACGGTCACGCACAGCTAACTAAAGAGTGGATACTTGATAACGGTACTAACGATTTAACAGCCGATGAGCTTGTGGCATATAAGGCACAGCTTGAAAACAGTCTTTATTTCACGATAAAGGACAGCTCGGGCAACTATATTACGGCTACAGGTTCGAACGGCGTATACAAGTACGCATCACAGTCCGCTACAGAGTATAGATATACGCTCAAGAACGGCACCTTCAATGTTGCTGAACTGCCTACCGGTACATATACCGTCGAGGAACACAGTTCGCTCAGCGATTATACGATAAAGTCTGCAAATCCTGTTACTATAACAGTCGTAAGAAATCAGACTGCTCAAGCTAAATTTATAAACGAGCGTGATAAAGGAACAGCTCAGATAAGCAAAAGCTGGGTACACCCCGAAACTTTGACATCGGCGCAGATCGCACAGCTTGAAAGCAATGTAAAGTTTACGGTTAAAAACGCAAACGGCGAATATTTAAAGGCAAGCGCAGCAATTAACGGCAAGTACACTTATAAAGGTGTACAGACCACAGAATCATACTTTGTACTGAACAACAGCAAGTTTGAGATTGTCGAACTGCCCACCGGTACATATACGATAACCGAGTACAACAATGCTGAGGGTTATCTGCCTAAGACACAGGTCAAGACAATCACGGTAACTAAGGACGCAACTGCAAGTGCAGAGTTTGTCAATAAGGTTATTGTAGGAAATGTAACATTGACAAAGGTCGATGAGGACTATCCCGAAATTAAATTGACAGGTGCTGTATTTACAGTTTATAAATCGGACAAAAAAACCGTAGTCGGCACATTAAAGGAAACCGAAACAGGCGTGTACAGCCTTGAGGGACTTGTATACGGTGACTACTATGTACAGGAAACAAAGGCTCCCGAATATTTCGTCCGTGATGTGAATTTCTACTATTTCGAAATTGTAAATGACGGCGAAACCGTAGAAGTTTCCAACGATGAGCTTGGCAAGGGTACGTTTATCAACTCACCTCAGAAGGGTGAAATCAAGATTGTAAAGACTTCATACGACAATAAGGTCGAAGGAATACATTTTGAGGTAACCGGAAAGACATACACAGGTCAGTCATTCAGTAAGATCTACACTACTGATGAGAATGGCATTATCCATATTACAGATCTAAGAGCCGGTGAGTATACCATACACGAAGTTAAGGATTCTGCTTCGGCAGGCTATCTTTTACCCGAAGATAAGCAGCTGACGATCGACCGTGACGGTGCAATGCTTGTTGCCAATATGCACAACAGCAAGCTACCGGACAATCCCCCGACAGGTGCAAATGAGGACAGCTTTACGCAGACAGCGGTTATTATCATATCAATGATAATGATGAGTGCGGCTGTTGTGCTTGTGTTCCCGTTATCGAAGCGTAAGAGAAAACGCTAAGCAGCATTAAATTTTATTGTCACCGGGCGGCAGAAAAGCTCTGCCGCCTTTATGGTGGCGATTAAAGGAGGAGAAAGATGAAGAACATAGAAAGAATGCTCAGTAATTGCGGAATTACCTATGAAGTGTTACCTGAAAACGATAGTTTGAATAAGTTAGCAAAATCACTAAGGAAAAAGATAATTTTCGATATGCTGAAAGATGAAAGAATACCTGCTTCTTGTGTTGTTGGACTGTTGATTGCTATGGTACTGTCGTTTGTTAAAGGATATCCTGTTTTATCGTTTGTTACGATTGTATTTGTTATTATCGCCGTAGCCATACAATTAATATTGATCTGCAAATACAGAAAAGACGTTACAGATCTGTATAAAAGCCGAACGTACTACAAGTTGCTCACCGACGAACATAATGCAGCAGAACTCGCAAAGATGATTTACGACAATGTTTCTCGAACAGCATATAAAGTAAACGGTGAATCATATATGAAAAACCGCTTACACAAGAGTAATTTCACTCGCAATAATAATTATGAGATTATTTTGATTGTTTTTGGAGATTACGATAATCTGAGTAATGTCCCGATGATGATTGCTGATATGTAAGTCTTAAAACATGGGATTAAATTATTATAACGGACTGGAAAATTTATCATGTAACTTTTTGATTCCGAATGACAATATACAAATTATCGTAGTCCATACAATACATGTAGTATGAAAAGAAGTAATAAAAGATAAAGTGGTAAGCAGAAAATCTGTTATAAATAATTTGTAATTCAGCAAAATGTGTACAAGGTAAAAAATTATAAACGAAATTTTACAAACTCCTATAGTTTCAAAATACGCCTTGCGAAACGTATAGTGATAATCAGGCTGATGCTTTAAGTCACATTCTATATTATAACTATCACGCCACAAACGTAAAGTTAATGTCGATAAGAGCCAAAAAAAGAAAAAGCAATTAAATGCAATCACGTCTATCAATTCAAGTACTTTAGCATCACCAAAAATATTTACCGACAAATTATCCATTATTTCGCAAAACTCACTTTGATATAAATTAATTGAGAAATGCAAAATAAGCAAAGTCACAAAAAATAATGCGAATGAAGGTCGTAATGTTTCAAACGCCTTGCTGACAGTGTCAAAAATTTTTGTTATCATTTTATTCTCCTTTTCTTTTTATAATAACATGATTTTTGTGTGTTTTCAAGTTCAAAATTATAATGAAAGGTCATGAAGTCAATTCAGAAGTAGTAATAAACAACTATTTTATAGAATAATGCGGTAATATAAATACATTTACTGTATTTGTCATCAACATCACGATGCCAATTTGATTATAAAAAAGTTGACATATTAACAGTTTTATGGTATTGTTATATCAAAGACGTTATAGATTAAGGAGAAAATATAGAATGAAACTTACAAACAATTATAAATCTTTTAAGCTTTGTAAGAAAAGCAATGATTCTTATGTGATGCTGTATTCGCCGATTATCTTTATTGAAGTTCTTTGCGTTGTGAATATAATTTATGTTATCATAAACGTATGTAATGGGACGATTGATTTTAGTTCGGTTTTATGTTCTGATTTAATGTCATTAGTTGGCATGGCTATTTCGGTTTGGACTGGAATAAGTATTTTCAATGCAATTGAAAACAGCAAGATGGTTGCCTTAGATAAAAAAGCGCAAGAGGCACAAGAATCTGTAGATAAATTGAATAAACGTATAGATGAATTCTTAGAACAAAACGCTAATACATATCGCTTACAATTTGAAACTGAACTTAGTATTAATAAAGACAAAATAGCTGAGTTTATTTTTTCAAAAATAAGCGATACTGATATTCCGTTAGATTCGAAGCCAAATATTTATTATAATATGTTCATTCTCGAGCATGAGTACAATAAAATTAGCAATATAGCCAACCGTAGCGATATAAACGCAACACAAAAAAAGCATTTATTAGGAGTTTATCGACAAATATGCAATAAGCTGAAATCATCTTGTCACTTACCGGAAGATAAAAATTTATCTTTCAAGGATTATTTTGATTACCGTATCACAGATTCTTATTTTTTAGAAGGTTATATTTGTGGAGAAAGCGACAATTATAAAGAAGCTTATGACAAATATACAATCGCATATAATCAGTACGTAATGATATTGAATAAAATTGACTTTTTCGAAAAAATAATAAATCCCCGAATTTTCAATGATGATGATTTTCAAATTCATATATATAGTGAAATTCCTAGTAACGAACCAGAACAAATTTGTTTATGTTTTATATGTAATTTATTAGGAGAATGTAACAGCAAGATTGTTGAAGCAATAAATATTTTATATACAAAAAATGGCGGTAGCTTCTCTGAAAAAGAAAAACAAAAAGGGAAATTAGCTTCAGCGCTTTCTCTTAAATATTATAAAATCCTTTTTGCAATTTTAGATGACAGCGAAATAGAAAAACGTGAAGTATATTATCGCAATTATGGTTGTTCCAGATTACGGCTTGCAGAATTCCAATGGCGTATATCGGATTCAAATAATGATAAAAATGCAGAAGAAGTATTTTACTATCCTACAAAAATAGCATTAAAATATTTTTTGAAAGGAGAAAAACTCTCCAAAGATAGAAGCAAAATATACTGTATGATTTGCCGAACACTAATTCAAAATATTATTTTGAAGTGTCATGCGTTCTATATATTTCAGTGGTTATTCTTGAACGGTGAGCACTTTTCAGGTGATTCATTGAAAAATATTCGAGTAGATGCGTGGGAAATGAATACAATCAATTATTTGATAAGTTTATTAGATAATTACTATAAAATGGGAACTGCAAAATTTCCCGAAAAAGGCGATTTAAATTTATATTTTATTTTGGGAATGCTACTTATTAAATTTATCGAATTAAAGTCAATGTCAAATTTGTTTAAAAATAGATTGAAGGTTCGTTTACCAACTCTAGAGGATTTATCTGAGGAAATGGATTATGTTAAGCAATGTAAACTTTATAGTAAAAGCCTCTATGAAAAAATTAATTATTTATTAGAAGAGTACAAACGCCTCTTATCAACTGATCAAAAACTTACAAACAGATAAACGATTAAAAGCGACTGAATTTCAGCCGCTTTTTTTGTCGTAATATAACTATTTTATGAAAGGATGTGATTCCCATGCAGTTATAATTTGTCGCCACTGGCGACAATAAAAATCAACATATTTGTCAGAGCGTTAACCGCTCTTATTTTTTTATCTGAAAGGAATATTATTATGAAAAAAGCAAAAGTGCTTGCAACATTTCTTGTTGCGCTTATAACCGTAACAGCTCTCTCAACTGTATGCTTTGCTGCCGGAAGTGCCGACGTAGCCGGTGCCATTACAAGTACATGGGACGGCATGAAAGGTCAGATTAAGACAATCGTAAATGATGTGGTGTTCCCTATACTCGATGGCGTACTCGGTATTTTGTTAATTGTATTCATTACAAAAAGTGCTATTTCCTATAAGCGTAACGGCGAATTTGATATAATAGCACCGGCTGTATGCCTGGGTGGATTGCTATTTGTTCTTACTGCACCCCTTTATATTTGGAACATCATTCCGTGGTAATACTTGCAGCAGTATTAAATAATTCAATATTGAAAAAAGGCTTTTGGGTATAATAGCTCACAAGCCTTTTTCCTTTTTGAAACAGAAAGGAGTCAGAAATGGCAAAATACAGACGTATTACCGAAGAACAGCGAACAATCGCAAATTCAACGGATCTGTACAGTTTTCTCACGTCACATGGCGAACAATTACAAAGACATGGCAGCGGATATAAGCTTGTATATACTGAAAACGGACAGAAGCATGACAGTATAACCATTAACGGAAATCAGTGGTATGATCATAAAAATCAGATTGGTGGCGGTGCTATAAAATTTGTCGAGAATTATTACGGTTCTTCTTATCCTGAAGCTGTAGAAATGCTATTAGGGTTTTCATCAGTTCCTTCATCAAATATAACACGAGTATCAAATGTTAATACGCAATTACCGATTAGAAAGGAATTTAAGTTACCGAAAGCCAACAGCGATATGAAACGAGTTTTTGCATACCTAACAAAAACCCGGCACATATCAGGCGACATTGTTTCTTTTTTTGCTCATAAGAAGATGATCTATGAAAGTCTTGAATATTACAACGATAAAACTACAGGTGAACAAAAAGAAGCGCACAATGTTGTGTTTCTCGGCAGAGATAAGGAGGGTACTGCCAAGCAGGCTAATAAACGCTCGATTGCCACATACGGCAAAAGTTTTCGCATGACAGTCTCCGGATCTGATACTAATTTCAGTTTTTGCCATATCGGCACTGATGATATGATATTAGTCTTCGAAGCACCGATAGATATGTTGTCATTTATAACATTATATCCGGCTGATTGGCAAAAGCATAGCTATATAGCTCTTGACGGTATTTCAGAGCGTTCGCTTCTTCAGGCGTTGTCAGACTATCCTCATCTTCAGCATGTAGTTTTATGTACGGACAACGATGAAGGTGGAATAGACGCTGCCGAACGAATACGAGATATACTTTATTCAAAAGGCTATCAGCATATCGGACGGGCAACTTCACAGGCAAAAGACTGGAACGAAGACCTTAAACATAATTATGGCGAAGAATATATTCCGGCAAATGTTCACCCGCTGAAAAATGCTGTTGCTAATGTTGTAGATGAAATCGAGCCGCAAAATGATACATTATCACCCGGATTTGAAGATTTGCTTGCAGAAGGACTGTATACCGATATAGCCGCTCTTGCACTGGATCATAGTGTTCAAACACTGAAACTTGATGATTCGACGATTGACTATACCGCTATGTATGAAAAACTAGCCAATCGTATCAATAAAGATTTCAGAGCATATAGAGAAAAAGGTAAGCCGCAAACAAAAATCGAGCAATTGACCGAACAAATTAAATGTGCATTTAAAATAGGAGAAACCGACACGTGTAAAAGCGTTGCAAAACGTTTCTATGAAATAGCGCAAACAGCAGTATCGATTGAAGCAAGCATGACTCTTGAAATGCAACAGGCACAATCGGAAATCATTGCTGAAACTGCCGTTATGACGATGGGAGGTTGATAATATGCAACAGTATGTATTTATAGTTATTATAGCAATTGTCTTTTTGGCTATGATAATATTCGCTGTTATAGGGAAGAATTACAGCCTTGACAAAATCAAGGCTCGCAAGGTCGGTAACGGACAGCACGGAACCGCTCACTGGGCGGAACACAAGGAAATTTCACAAAACTTTTCAATTCTAAAATATGAGCCGCAATTATGGCGTATGGGTGCTTGCAGACCAACAATTGACGGAACAATAGTCGGTTTTGAAAAAAAAGGGAAAGATACATACGCATTGATTGATACAAGTGATGTACATACATTGATGATTGCAGCTGCAGGAACAGGTAAAACCACATTCTTTCTTGAACCTAACATTGAATACTGCTGTGCGGCAGGTATGAGTTTTATAAGTACTGATACAAAAGGAGATATATACAGAAATTGCGGTTATGTAGCCGCAAAACGTTACGGTTATAAAATATCAGTGATAGATCTGCGGAATCCGCTTAAATCAGATGGATTTAATCTGTTACATCTTGTAAAAAAATATATGGATGAACACAAAAATAATCCTTTGAATATCAGCGCAAAAGCCAAATCAGAGCGATACGCAAAAATCGTTGCCGACAGTATAATTGCCGCCGATGGCGACAAATACGGAGCAAACACATACTTCTATGATGCTGCAAAGGGATTAATAGCAGCCCTGATTCTGATTATTGCCGAATACGGAAATGACAAAGAATGTCATATAGTGTCCGTGCTGAAACTGATGATAGAGTTGTTAGAAGCAAAACCACAGAAAAAGTCACAACTTAAATCGGAAACATACTTTGCTGATCTGATTAAATTGCTACCGCCGGAACATAAAGCAAGATGGTTATCAGGTGCGGCGATTAACAATGCAGATCAAGCAGCACTCTCGGTCATCTCTACTGCCCTGTCACGTTTAAATTCACTCATTGACACAGAAACCGAACAGATTTTATGCTTTAACACAGCAATCGATACTGAAACACTCTGTAAAGAAAAATGTGCTGTATTTATTGTACTTCCCGAAGAAGACAGAACAAAGTATGTAATTGCTAATCTGATTATAGAACAAATCAGCCGAGAAATATACCATATTGCCGATGAAAACGGCGGTCATTTAGATAAACGTATAATGATATATTTCGAGGAGTTTGGTACAATGCCGCCAATAAGCGGAGTTGAAGCAATGTTCTCCGCCCTGCGCTCACGTTCAGTGTCTATCGTTGCAATTATACAATCTTTCGCACAACTTGAAAAAAACTATGGAAAGCAAGGGTCTGAAATCATCGTTGATAACACACAACTAATGCTGTTTGGCGGTTTTGCTCCCGGTAGTTCTTCTGCCGAAAAGCTATCAAAAGACCTCGGGAAGCAGACTATTCTGACAGGTAGTATTTCTAAAGGCAACGGAGGCAAAAACAGCGGTCACCAATCTCAGCAATTACAGATGACGGGACGAGAATTAATTACAGCCGATGAGCTGAAGTGCTTGCCAAAAGGAACATTTATTTGTACTAAAACAGGAATGTCGCCGTTCAAAGTGCAGCTTCTGTTTTACGAAAAACTTGGCATACGCTACGATGAAAAGCTGAACGCTGAGATTAAAGAGGTTAAAACAGTATATTATGCTGATCGAAAATCGATTAGCAAAGTAATTAAAAAA
>ULJZ01007163.1_pt1 | contig 13926 bp, 8 predicted proteins | sample 1951021 | NCBI WGS metagenome assembly ULJZ01 (sample SAMEA4835487, study PRJEB28245) | human gut metagenome | biome: gut microbiome; material: fecal sample | place: Denmark | collected 2008
ACTTCCACGAAGTCGTATTTCGCTTCGCCGCCCTCCAGCTTGTCGATGAGGTCGCTTGCGTTTTTAAGCCCCGAAACGACGGCGATTTTCACTTCGCGTTCGCCGACGGCGAGCTTTGCTTCCTTGACGCCGTTCATACCTCTTACTCCGGAATATGCCAAGGCTCTCACGGAGTTATGGTCTTTCGCGCCCGCAACGTACCTTAAAGCCGCTTCGGTTACGCCGCCCGTTACGCCGAATATCACGCCTGCGCCGCTTGCCGTTCCGAAAGGTCTGTCCACGGCCGTCGCGTCGATTTCGGCAAGCATTATGCCGGATTCCTTGATCATTTGCACCAGCTCCTGCGTGGTGAGAACGTAATCGACGTCCGGACCTCCGTGTCTGAATTCCTCACGGTTCGCTTCGTACTTTTTGGCCGTGCAAGGCATGATCGCAACGTGCACGTGCTTCTTGTGAATCTTTTCGTCGCCGGTGCGAAGGATTGCGGCAAACATTTCCATCGGACTTTTCGACGTGGAAATGTACGGCAAAATTTCAGGATATTTGGTTTCCGCAAACCTTATCCATGCCGGACAACAGCTGGTGAAAAGCGGCATTTTTTGCTCCGAGCCGAGCCTTTCCACAAGTTCCGCCGCTTCCTCCACGATCGTTACGTCCGCCGCGGTGGAAGTGTCGTAAACCGCGTCGAAGCCCATCATCTTGAGGGCCGTAACGATTTTGCCCATAACGTTTTCGCCCGGTTTTACACTGAGTTCTTTGCCGATGCCCACCCTGACTGCCGGCGCAATCTGCACCGTAACGTAGCTGTCTTTGTCGTCAAGCGCGGCAAACACTTTGTCAACGTAGCTCTTGACCACGATTGCGCCCGTCGGGCATGCCGCGGAGCATTGCCCGCAGTTGACGCACGGCGAATCGGCCAGTTTTCCGTTGAAAGCGGTGGCAATGACCATTTTTGAGCCACGGAAAGCAAAATCTATCGCGCCCACGTTCTGAATTTCGTTGCACATACGCACGCAGTCGCCGCAAAGAATACACTTGTGATGATCTCTGACTATGCTCACGCTGCTGTCGTCTATTTCAGGCTCTGCGGCAGTGTTCGGAAACCGCACGCCTTCGATGTTGTATCTGATTGCAAAGGACTGAAGTTTGCATTTGCCGTTATTTGCGCAAGTGGTGCAATCTCGGCAATGGTTCGCAAGCAGCAGCTCCAGAATCATTTTTCTGTATTTCCTCAGCCTTTCGGTGTTGGTTTTTATCGCCATGCCTGCCCTCGGCGGAGTGCTGCAAGCGGCTTCGATGCCGCCTCTTTCGTTCTCCACCACGCACATACGGCAAGCGCCGTAAATGGACAGTTCGCTGTGATAGCAGAAAGTCGGCATCTTTATGCCAAGCTTTCTTATGACTTCCAAAACGTTCTTTTCGCCTGCTATTTCAACGGAGAGGCCGTCAACCGTCATGAATTGTTTTTCTTCCATTTTCAGCCCTCCCTGATTGCTTTGAAATTGCAGTTCGAAACGCAAGAACCGCACTTTATGCACTTGTTTTGGTCGATAACGAACGGTTTTTTGATTTCACCGCTGATTGCGCCGACCGGACAGTTCCTCGCGCATTTCGAGCAGCCTTTGCACACCGACGGATCGATGACGTAGCGTTTTAGCTTCTGACATTTGCCTGCCGGACATCTTTTTTCTCTTATGTGCGCTTCGTATTCGTCCCTGAAATATTTTATGGTCGAAACCACAGGGCCCGCGGCCGTTTTGCCCAAACCGCAGAGCGCCGTGTTGCTGATGGTGTCTGCAAGATCCAGCAAAAGTTCAATATCGCCTTCTTTGCCTTTGCCGTCCACGATACGGTCAAGAATTTCAAGCATGCGCTTGGTTCCCTCTCTGCACGGAACGCATTTGCCGCAGCTTTCGCGTTGCGTGAAGTCCATAAAGAACCTTGCCACTTCAACCATGCAGCTGGATTCGTCCATAACCACCATGCCGCCGCTTCCGATGATCGCGCCGACCTTTTTGAGGCTGTCGAAATCAAGCGCCAAATCCAAATGCTCCGAAGTCAAACAGCCGCCAGACGGACCGCCGATCTGAACGGCTTTGAATTTGCCGCCGTTTCTGATGCCGCCGCCGATTTCAAAAATGACGTCCTTAAGCGTGGTTCCCATCGGGACTTCGATAAGGCCGGTGTTTGCAATGTTTCCGGTGAGAGCGAAGGCTTTGGTTCCCGGGCTTGTTTCCGTGCCTATGGTGCAGAACCATTTTGCGCCCTTGGTGATGACAGACGGAACGTTTGCGTAAGTTTCGACGTTGTTCAAAACGGTAGGCTTGTCGAAAAGTCCGTGCTCGACCGTGCGAGGAGGTTTCGTCCTCGGCATGCCGCGCTTGCCTTCGATGGAAGCCGTCAGCGCCGAGCCTTCGCCGCAGACGAACGCGCCCGCGCCCTGATTGATATGTAAATCGAAATCAAAACCGCTGCCCAAAATATTTTTGCCCAAAAGTCCGATTTCTCTGGCCTGCTCGATTGCGGTGCGAAGCCTGAAAACCGCGAGAGGATATTCCGCGCGAACGTATATATAGCCTTCGTTTGCGCCGCACGCCACCGCCGCAATCATCATACCTTCCAGCATGCGATGCGGATCGCCTTCCATAACCGAACGGTCCATAAACGCGCCCGGATCGCCTTCGTCGCCGTTGCAGACTACGTATTTAGGAAAATTCTTTTGTTTTGCGACCTGCGCCCATTTTTTGCCGACGGGGAATCCGCCGCCGCCCCTGCCGCGCAGTTTCGATTCGGAAATTTCGTTCACAACGTCTTCCGGAGTCATGTCGAACAACGCCTTTTCAAAAGCCGTGTAACCGCCTATGCTGAGATATTCCTTCACGGAAAGCGCATCAATATGGCCGCAATGCTCCAGAACTATGCGGTCTTGTTTTTTGTAGAACGGAATTTCTTCCTGCTTGCGATAGATTTCGCCGTTCACCTTGTAGGCAAGCCTGTCGATAGGCTCGTTTTGCAGAACGGTTTTTTCAACGATTTCCTCGCAGTCAGAAAGGCGGACTTTCGTGTAAAGATAACCTTCCGGTTCGATGCGCACCAAAGGTCCCATTTCGCAGAACCCGTGGCAGCCGCTTTTTTTCATGGCGATGCTCTCGCCTTTTTCCGCGCAGCTATCGCACTCTTTGCCGTGCAAGCCCGGGTCGTGCGGTTCGACTTTAAGCTCAACCGAGCATTTGATGCCGCTTTCTTCGATAAGTTCTTTGAGTCGGTCGAAAATTTTCAGCGATCCGCTGGAAACGCAACCCGTACCCGCGCAAACCAAAATCCTTCTCTTCTGAAGCTTGGCCGCCGCCACGCATGCGTCGCGGAACTCTTTCAGGTCTTGTCTGGTTTTAAGCATCGATTTTGCCCTCCCTGAGTTCCTCCAGCACTTTTGCCGCCTTTTCTTTGGTCATCTGGGAGTAAACGTGCCCGTTTACGGTGATGACCGGAGCAAGCCCGCACGCGCCGAGACACGCCACCGTTTCAACGGTGAACATTCTGTCGTCGGTGGTTTTTTTGGTTGCGGAAAGGCCGAGTTCTTTCCTTAAATAGTCGAGAACGTCGGTGGAATGGCGAACGTGGCACGCCGTGCCGTCGCAAACCTTCAGAACGTATTTCCCTTTCGGCTCCAAGCTGAAGTTTTCGTAAAAAGTTGCAACGCCGTAAATTTTGGCTTCGCTGAGTTTCAGTTTTTCGGAAAGATAAGGAAACATCTCTTTCGGGAGATATCTGTAAGCTTCTTGAGCCGCCTGCAATACGGCAATAAGAGAGCTCTCTTTGTTGCCGTATTTTTCGATGGCTTTATCTAAAACGGTATAGTCAAAATCACAATTCATGTCGTATACCGGCCTTAGTTTTTGCTTTTTATGTAGCGATCGATTGCCGCCGCCGCGGTTTTGCCTGCGCCCATTGCGAGGATAACCGTTGCCGCGCCCGTAACAGCGTCGCCGCCCGCAAAGACGCCTTCGCGGGAAGTAAGTCCGTCTTCGTCTGCAACCACGCAACCGTGTTTGTTGGTGTCGAGGCCTGCGGTGGTGGATTTGATGAGCGGGTTAGGAGAAGTGCCGAGCGCCATGATAACGCAATCGCAATCCACCGTAAAGTCCGCGCCTTCCACAGGGATAGGCCTTGCTCTGCCGGATGCGTCAGGCTCGGAAAGTTGCATCTGTTGACATTTGATGCCGGTAACCCAACCTTTTTGAGGAGGTTCCGCGCCGCCCAATATTTCCACAGGGTTGGTGAGGAATTTGAAAACTATGCCTTCTTCCATTGCGTGCTCGACTTCTTCGTGACGTGCAGGAAGTTCTTTTTGCGTTCTTCTGTAAACCACGGTTACGTTTGCGCCCAGACGTTTTGCGCAGCGCGCCGCGTCCATAGCCACGTTGCCGCCGCCGACGACAACGACTTCCTTGTTCTCTTTGATAGGAGTGTTGCTGTCAGGCTTGTAGGCTTTCATAAGGTTGGTTCTGGTCAAAAATTCGTTTGCGCTGTAAACGCCGTTGAGGTTTTCGCCCGGGATGTTCATAAATTTCGGGAGGCCTGCGCCGCTGCCGATAAACACGCTTTCGAAGCCGTATTCGTTCATAAGCTCGTCGATGGACAGAACTTTGCCGATAACCATGTTGGTTTCGACGTTGACGCCCAGATCTTTTAAGGTGTCGATTTCTTTCTGAACGATGGCTTTTGGAAGACGGAATTCAGGTATGCCGTAAACCAAAACGCCGCCGGCGAGGTGTAAAGCCTCGAAAACGGTCACTTCATAGCCCATTTTTGCGAGATCGCCCGCGCAGGTAAGTCCGCTGGGACCGCTGCCGATAACCGCAACCTTGTGGCCGTTGGAAGCAGGACGAACCGGTTTTTCGGTGCTGTTGGCGTTGTGCCAGTCGGCCACGAAGCGTTCAAGTCTGCCGATGCCGACGCTTTCGCCTTTGATGCCTCTTACGCAGAATTTTTCGCACTGATTTTCCTGCGGGCAAACGCGGCCGCAAACGGCCGGAAGGCTGGAGGATTCGGAAATGATTTTATACGCTTCTTCGAAGCGGCCTTCCGAAACTTCTTTTATGAAAGCAGGGATATTGATTTTGACCGGGCAACCTTGTCTGCACGGCTGATTTTTGCAGTTCAAACAACGTTTAGCCTCGTCGATGGCTTGTTCTTCGGTGTAACCCAAAGCCACTTCTTTGAAGTTTTTGCTTCTTTCCGACGGATTTTGAGTCGGCATTTCGTTGCGTTTCAAGCTCATATTAGGCATAGTTATTTGACCTCCTTCTTAAACAAATTGCAGGTTTCTTCGTGACGTTTGCGCTCGAACGGTTTGTACATCGAGCCTCTGGCCATAGCTTCGTCGAAGTCGACGAGATGTCCGTCGAAATCCGGCCCGTCAACGCAGGCGAATTTGGTTTCGCCGCCGACGGTAAGCCTGCAGCCGCCGCACATACCCGTGCCGTCGACCATGATAGGGTTCATGCTGATAATGGTTTTGACTCCGTATTTTTCAGTGGTTTTGCAAACGAACTTCATCATGATAACCGGTCCGATTGCGATAACTTCGTCGTATTTTTCGCCACCGAGAATAAGGTCTTCCAAAGCGTTGGTTACGAGGCCCTTGGTGCCGTAGCTGCCGTCGTCGGTCATCATAACGAATTTGTCGCTGCAAGCCTTGAATTCGTCTTCCAGAATAACGAGGTCTTTATTTCTGAAGCCGACGATGCTGGTGACGTTTATGCCTTTTTCGTGCATTTTTTTAGCCACGGGATATGCGATAGCGCAGCCCACGCCGCCGCCGACGACCGCGACTTTTTTAAGTCCGTCCGTTTCGGTCGGTTTTCCGAGAGGGCCGACGAAATCGTGAATGAAATCGCCTTCTTCGAGGTGATTGAGTTTTTCGGTGGTGGCTCCGACGATCTGGAATATAATGGACACCCAGCCCGCTTCCCTATCGTAATCGGCGATAGTCAGAGGAATGCGTTCGCCGTCGGCGTCAACTCTTAAAATGATGAACTGACCCGGTTCGGCCTTTTTTGCGATGAGCGGCGCTTCGACGTCCATACGCGTAACAGTCGGATTCAAGCACTGTTTTCTTAAGATTTTATACATAATTCAACTCCTTATTCCCTATATGGGAAGTAATACTAATATTTATCTTAACATATATGCCCGAAAAAACAAACTGTTTTTTGCAAAAAGGCAAAAATATTGTAAAAACTAAAAACCTCTCTTTCGGGAGAGGTTTTTGGGTGTTTTTGCCAAAATCGTCGTTTACGACAGGCTGAAGTCTTCCTGCCCGGCGTTCAGAAGAAGCGGCGAAAAGGTCTTGACGTATGCGTTCGAAGCGTTCCCCGTTTCAAACACCGTAACTGTGACCAACAGAACGTTTTCGCCTTCCTTCTCAAATTTAAGCTCAACGCTGAATTTTCCGTATATCGCTTTCTCCGACGCCTCGTCGGCGCTACCGAAAACCGCATTGACGCCATTTGCCAGCACCTTTCGGGTTTTATCCCCGTATTCGCTGTTTTTTGTTCCTATCTTCGCACTGCCCGCTTTGCTCGTTACGTCAACGCTTTTTTTGTCGGATGAAATCTTGACGGTTATCGCTTTTTCCACTTTGGCGGAAACGTAGCCTTCCACGATTTTAGCGACTTCCTCTTTGGTTATGAGGTCGCGCCCCTTGTTGTACATGCCGAGGCTGGACGTCGTGAGCGTCATAACCGCAACGCCCAGTATCGCCATTATGGCCATAACCATAATAAGCTCCACCAGCGTTACGCCTTTTTTATTCTTTATCCGCCAAAGGGCGGTTTGAAACCTTCTCATTGTTATCCTTTCTTATACGGCAAAAACTCCGTAAAAACGTAGCCGTTTTCCTCATAGGTCAAAAGCAAGCCTTTCACCGTCGAATTTGGAATTTCATCTCCTGCCGTGTTCTTCATGGCCAGTGAGCTTTCAGCAATCGTCAGCTTGCCGCTCATTTCTTTGCCTGCCAAGGTTTTCAGTTCATTCCCTTGATAGGTTTTCTTTGTAGGCTCAGAACCGGCAGTTAAAGCGTCGTTTATCACGTCTTTATTCTTCGCTTTTGCAAAAACGACCGTTGCGTTGTTAGCCGCCGCCACGTTGTCCTCACCCTTTTTGATGTTGTTGAAGCCCGTGGTGAAACCCCTGTAGGCAAGCAGGCTCATTATGGCAAAAATGGCAATGGCAACCACACACTCCACAAGTGTCACGCCCTTTTTGCCTTTGATTTTTTCAATCCTTTTTGCCATATTTCACCTCTTATTCGTATCCTCCGGCCGACCAATTTGCCGTACTGTTCGTTCCGTTATCGACAGTGATATCTCCAAGTCCATTAGTTTTTCCCAACGCTTCAGATAGCTTTGAAGCAATGTCCAAATCTTTTCCGAAATATTGCCATTGTCCATCATTATAGTTTGTGCCCATAACTTTACCGGAAACAATGGCACCTCCTTTTAGCATCTTATCGTTGGCATTAGGATTGTAGGTTCCCTTTGTCTTTTCATCTGCGCAGAAAAAGACACTTTTTGGATTTGGCATATAAATAACACAATTGGTATAGCCACCCTCTTTTGCCATAGAAAACAGCATTGGCCCTTCGCACATAAACATCGGCAGCGATATATTATTGTTGACGTCATCATAATAGTTGGTTATTCTTGAATTTTCCCACATCATAAAACGCACGGAAAAATAATAACCTGTCAACACTGTATCGTTCAAGTCGGTTCCAGTTTTGTAGTCGAAAGTAGCATATTTATAAAAATACTTTGCTCCATTTTCAGCCGTGTACTGATAAATTTTCTGACCACGGTCGTCTTCGTCGACGACTTTTGCCGCAACTATTTGATCTATATGTCGCCTATCTCCTTCAACTTTTGTTTCAAGACTTCCTAAAGATAAAACGTTATTTCCGTTTCCACTCTTGAGTTCTGATACACGATTTGCATACGCAATATTAGGTAACGCATATATATAAGCCACGTTGAATTGGTTTTTTTGTCCATCGGCCAACAACATGCTTGTTCCAAGCCAACCGTTATCACCGATGTTTATCCAACCTACCGTATCGTTAATATAAACGTTTATATTTCCTAAACTCGTATCAAAATACAACCTCAAGTTGTCTTGGTTTTTATCTACATCTCTTACATTAAATTGAGCCCCTATTTGCGTATTTTTAACATATTTCATGTCGTACATAACGATGTCAGTTATTATATATACTCTCAGCTCAGAACCGACTCTGCCATACAACCCTGCATAACCGTTATTTAAAAGTTCTTCCTTGTTTTCATTTAGTTTTTTCTTAAAATCATTTTCTCCGCTTACACCGCCAATATACCAAAGTCTTCCAAAGAAAGTATCGTCGTTTTTTACATCGGTAATAGCTGCAGCAGATCCCGGTTTTTTCGTTTTACCTGCAGCATTTCCTCTTTTTGTAACCCGAACGGCTTTTGCACTTATTGCTTTCTGCAATGAATATCCAAAACTTATTTGTGTCGCAGATGTAACCCCTGTGAAATTAACGCCGTTGCGGTCGTTCAATTTGTTGTCACCGGACCTATATTCTTTTGCGTCGTATCTGGTTTTTTTAAGATTAGGATACGAATAATCGTCATTGTCAGGATTGTTATACGGTTTTTGATAGTCACCATCGCTTATTTCTGTGGCACTATAGTTGTAAACACCCATTTCTTTGAACACATCGGCAACAGTAGCAGGAAATCGAGTTCTTGCCTGTTCGCTTCGTGCAACGTTGTTATGGTTCTCTATAAATTTTTCAGAATACATCTCGCCGGTATAAGCTTGATCGTTAATAACGCTTAATCTACTGTTTACGGACGTGTTTTTAGTTTCCACTATTTTGCATCCCATTGCATATACGCCGTATGCGCGTATTCCGTGCACTTTTGTCCATCCTTCTACGGCTTTAGTTCCGCCTAGATCCCAAGACCTAAAAGACGTATCTGTTGCCTTATCGAGATAGAAATCATCACAATTTTCTCCTTGGTAAAACTTGTACCATTTGCCCTTTTTGTAAAGGACTTCTTTTGAATCATACTTTGGGGAACTATGCCCGTCATTAACTCCCGATCCTTTTCCGTATATAGACATATTTGCCTCAAAGTAATGAGTGTCTTTCGCCACCAATTGCGTTCTTTCAAACACGTACTCAGTTTTTGTCCCACTAACAATCAAGCTTCCATTATTGCCGTTGCCAACGACCGTAAATGCCTTATATGCACTGGCAACACCGTCTGCGTTTGCCGTGGTATTAACTCCAAACGTGGTCAAATCACCGCAAATCACAACCTGACTTGTCGGCAAATTACCCAGTTTTTTATCGCTCAATTGCACGTAAGCGTTATTCTGAACATACACGCTTCCGTTTACTACAAGCGTCTTATCTCCTTTAGAAACTATGTCCTTAAACTTTTGTTCATTCGTTTCTGCAACATTGCCCACTTTTTTCTCATATTCTTTCACTATCGTGTTTTGTAAAGTGTTATCTGTTGTTTTGATATGACTTGCATCCTCATAGTCAGCATCATTATAATATCTGCCTGTCAAAAGAGCGAACAAAAGATTGCTTGCTCTCTTTTGATAGTTCGAAGATTTTTTGTATTTATATTTAAACCACTCCAAAACTTCAATATATCTATGGCAATTTCGCCCTTGTACGCCAATACAAGTGCTGTCATCATTGATAAAAATGGAAACGTCATCAGCCTCTCCTAAAACATCAGATAGGAATTCGCCCGGAGTATTGTAATCTTTCAAAAAGTTTTTATACAAAACTCTATCGCTACCATCGTTGAAAAAATACTTATTGCCTGCGGAATTATTTTTCTCAAAATCCTTATTCAAATTGATGGTTTTTGAATATAATCCGGCCAAAACGTTTTCATATCCGGAAGCACTCGCCGCTTTGATTTCCGATTCATCAGGAAACTCCGGAAACGTCTTGAAGGTGTATGCTCCGTTATGGAAAAAATCTTCATCGTTTTCTATTCCAAATGACTCTATATTATTTGTTGCGCCATCTTTAATATACAAACTGTTAGTGATTTTCTCTTGTTCTGGATAATATCTTTCGAAACTGCCCGTAGGAACATATATGCTGCCGCCTACGTAAAGATTTCCTTTTATAATTGCATTTTCGTTATCGGTAGAATAACTTTTTCCGTCAGTGCCTCCTCTTACTCCGTCAACTAGACCGTTGAACAGAACGTTGCCGGAAACGTAAACGTCGCCCCAAATTTCACAAGCGTTAATAATAAGGTCGCCGTTGACATAAAGATTTTTCGTGATTATAGTCGGAATAACTATTGACTTTACATCTCCACTCTTATTTTTTGGATGGTAAACGATAATATCGTTTCCTTTGTAGCCTATAACTAAACTGCCATTACAATATACATTTCCATCTATTGTGCCAGGGAAAAAAGTATATCCATATTTTTGACGACTGCGATCTACTTCTTGATAACTTGACATTGCCAAAAGGTAGTCGCCATCCAAAGAAAGGTCCCCATCGACCTTACCTGTTTGCATGGAAAAACTTCCACCGCCGGATACCGACATGGAATTTGAAATTTGATTAATCACGTCTCTAAAAGAACCTGTTTTCAGCGAATGGGTAAATTTAAGCTGATAATTTGATTTTCCAACTTCGGTTTTAACAAGAATTTCAATTTTTGTAGCATCCACCTTGGTCATCGTAACTTTAGTTGTGCCGTATAATCCGGTATTGTTTGCAACAAAAGATTTCGAAGTACCTGCAGCCCATCCGTCTGGTTGATTATTGTAAAACGAATAAATGTTTCCAAAATTCGTTCCATCCTTCAAACCTTCTGCAACGGAGAGGCAAGACAATTGGGCTTTTTGTTGAGAGGAGGCGAAGATAGATCCGATGCCAGTATTAAAGGAAAGGAGCATAAAGGAAGAAGAAATGACGATGATAACGGACATAGTCATAACAACGAGGAGAAGAGAAGAACCTTTCTTAGAAGCGAGAGAGGAAAAAGAGGCCCTATTGCCCAGAGCCTTGCGAACAATAAAAGAATTCCCCTGCTTACCTTCTTTATCGTGAGTGTGTGGGGTGATAGAAAAACGTTAACAAATCAATCGATAGAAAGCAAACGCGGTTGATTTTTTAGCAAAAAGGACTATGGGAGGGGAATTTAAGGGGTGGGTAATAGGAATATAAATTATATAAAATAAGAATAATAAATGCCGCCCCAAAAATTGTTCGGGGAGGCAAAAGTGGATAAATATTTTAATTTTCTTCTTTTTCGACGCGGAATTTTGCTTTCATTCTGAGCTCTTTCGAGAGAATGCGTTTCCTGATGCGAAGCGATTTAGGGGTAACTTCCAGAAGTTCGTCGTCGGCGATAAATTCCAGACACTCTTCCAAGCTGAACACTCTAGGGCTAATGAGCCTCAAAGCGTCGTCGCTACCGCTTGCGCGGGTGTTGGTGAGGTGCTTTTTCTTGCAGACGTTGACGACGAGGTCTTCCATTTTAGGGCTGTAGCCCACGACCATGCCTTCGTAAACCGGAGTGCCCGCTCCGATAAACAGCGTGCCGCGTTCCTGAGCGTTGAACAGACCGTACGTTACGGCTTCGCCCGTTTCGAAAGCGATCAAGCTACCTGTAAGACGGCGAGGGATTTCGCCTTTATACGGCTGATACTCAAAGAAAATGCTGCTCATAATTCCTTCGCCCTGCGTTGCGGTCAGAAATTCGTTTTTATAACCGAACAGTCCGCGGCTTGGCACGTTGAATTCCAACCTCGTGCGGCTACCCATCGGTTGCATATGCACAAGCTCGCCTTTTCGTTGGCCCATTTGTCCCATAACGGTGCCCGCGGCGTTTTGCGGAACGTCCACGACCAGCTTGTCAACCGGCTCCATTATCACTCCGTCAACCTTTTTATACAGCACTTTCGGCGTGGACACCGAGAATTCGTAGCCTTCTCTTCTCATGGTTTCGATGAGAATGGACAGGTGCATTTCGCCTCTGCCGCAAACCTTGAAGCTGTCGGTGTTGTCGGTGTCTTCGACGCGCAACGAAACGTCCTTCAGTAGCTCGCGGTAAAGCCTTTCCCTAAGCTGTCTGCTGGTAACGAACTTGCCTTCTTTTCCCGCAAACGGACTGTCATTGACCGAAAACGTCATTTCAACCGTCGGTTCGGAGATTTTGACAAACGACAACGGTTCCGGCGTAATCGGATCGGACACGGTGTTTCCGATGTTGATGTCTTCAATGCCGGATATACAAACGATGTCGCCCACGGTTGCGGATTCGGCAGGCACACGCTTGAGGCCTTCGATTTCGTAAAGGTTGACGATTTTACCGCGTTTAGGTTGAGTTCTGCCATGCCAGTCGCTGGTTACGATATCCATATTCGGCCGTGCGACGCCCTGCTCGATTCTGCCTATGCCGATACGTCCGACGTAATCGTTGTAGTCGATTGAGGAAACCAGCATCTTGAACGGCGATTTTTCGTCGCCCTCAGGCGGATCGATGTAGTTAATAATGGTGTCGAAAAGCGGCGCCATATTCGGCTTTACGTCGTCCGGAGTGAGGCCGGAAATGCCCTGACGGCCGCTGCAATAGACGATAGGGCTGTCGAGCTGTTCTTCCGTTGCGTCCAGATCCATCAAAAGCTCCAGAACTTCGTCGACGACTTCCTTCACCCTTGCGTCCGGTCTGTCGATTTTGTTTACGCAGACAATGATTTTGAGTCCCAAATCCAAAGCCTTGCCCAAAACGAAACGAGTTTGAGGCATCGGGCCTTCGACTGCGTCCACCAGAAGCAAAACGCCGGAAACCATTTTAAGCACGCGCTCGACTTCGCCGCCGAAATCCGCGTGTCCCGGGGTGTCGATAATGTTGATTTTTACGTCGTGATATCTGACGGCGGTGTTTTTGGCGAGAATGGTTATGCCCCTTTCTCTTTCCAGATCGCCGCTGTCCATAACTCTTTCTTCAACCTGTTGATTTTGGCGGAAGGTGCCGCTTTGCTTCAAAAGTTCGTCAACGAGAGTGGTTTTGCCGTGGTCGACGTGGGCGATGATTGCAATGTTACGCAAGTCCTTTCTGATCATTGTTTCTCCGTTGCGCAGAGTGTCGTGCGCTGAATGTATAAAAATTATTTCGGCAATATTATATATTCATTATTTAATTAAATCAAATAAATAAGCCCGAAATCGAAAAATTTTTTTGATTTTTTTGTCGATTATCGCTTTTTTGCAACGTAAAGAAAAAAGGCGCAAAAACGTTTGCGCCTTTCTTCTTTGCATTATATTTGCAATAATCAGTGTTTATAAACGATTTTATATCACTAAACCGCCGTTTACGCCGACAACCTGCCCCGTAATAAAATCCGCGTCATCGCTTGCCAAAAACGCGACGGCTTTTGCGACGTCAAGCGGACGGCCGAGCGCCTGAAGCGGAGTTTCTTCCTTGATTTCGGACAAGATTTCCGCCGAGTGGCAGGCGTTCATATCGGTTTCGATAAAGCCCGGGCAAACGCAGTTGACGGATATTCCCGACGGGCCGACCTCTTTTGCAAGTGCCTTGGTGAACCCTATGACGGCCGCTTTCGTGGCGGAATAGGCCACTTCGCAAGACGCGCCGACCTGCCCCCACATGCTGCCAACGTTGATGATTTTGCCGCTTTTTCTGGCTATCATATCCGGCAAAACTTCCTTCGTGAGGTTGAAAACGCCGTCCACGTTCACGGCAAAAATTCCCTTCCATTCGTCGTAAGACACGTCGTCAAGCGGTTTAATGAGGGATATTCCCGCGTTATTTACCAGCAAATCCACCTTTCCGAAGCGGTTTTTGGCGGCCGTAAACAGTTTTTTGG
>ULJZ01011372.1_pt1 | contig 12309 bp, 6 predicted proteins | sample 1951021 | NCBI WGS metagenome assembly ULJZ01 (sample SAMEA4835487, study PRJEB28245) | human gut metagenome | biome: gut microbiome; material: fecal sample | place: Denmark | collected 2008
ATAGCAGGTTCAAATTTAATATTTTTCTTAACAATTGGATAAAATAAATATGTAAGTAATAACATAAGTAAAAATGTTGACATTAATATTACAATGTCCTTTATAACTAATTTAATTTTTTTCATTTAATCACTTTCCTATATTAAAATATTACCATATTTTTTTTTTTCTTACTAGTTTTTATTGAAAAAAAAATTAGATTATGGTACTATTTTAATAGTAGGGATGGTGCTAAGCATTATGAAAAAAGTAAAGAAAATTTTTGTTTTACTAGTTATGGTATTACTGGTAAAAAATGTTCATGCGGAGTGTGGTTATGAAACTCAAGCTAAACTTAATAGTGAGGCTGCCACAATAAAGGCAATTTACGAGGAGCAAATAGGAGAGTTTGATTCATCTTTTTCTTGTAATGATGGACAAGGAGGGTGTGAAGGATATAATTATTTTAAAATATCTATTTTAAATTTAAGTAAAAACTTTACAATTAATGTTAAAAGTAAAAACTTTAATAAATCTTTCAGTTATTCAGATGTTAAAGATGGGGTTGTAAGTTTTGACTTAAATGATATTATGGAGGCACATACTTTTACATTTGATGTTTATCCCTCAACTGAAACAACATGTCCAAAGAAAAAAATAAGAACATTTTATTTGACAACTCCAAGATATAACGAATTCTATGATTTTGGTTTTTGCCAAGATAATCCAGAATTTTATCTTTGTGAAAAGTATGTTACTTTTGAAAACATGGAAATAACAGATTTTATGGATAAATTTCAAGAATATGAAGATAAAAAGAAACAAGATGAAATAGAAAAAAATAAAAACTTTTTTCAAAAATTAGGAGATTTTATAAAAGAACATAAAGAAGTATTTATAGGGGCTGGATGTACGATACTTGTTGTTGGAGGAGTAGTTGTATTCCTTCGAGTAAAAAGAAGAAAGGATATAATATGAAAAAAGTAATTAAATCAATATTTATATTTTTATTATTATGTATAATGGTTAATGTAGAAGCCCTTAATGTTGGTGATCAGTTTACCTTAACACCAGGTGCTTCACAAACTCATTCACCATCATATGGTTTTAATGAACAATATCAACTTCATACAGTTACTGGTGGAGGAAAAACTTATGACGCATATTGTATGGATAGAGGTAAAGCTGCAGGTCAAGGTGCATCTTACGTTGTAAATAGAATGATGCCAAAACTTAAAGGTGATTTAGCTGTTCTATATTTAATGAAAAATGGTGCTGATAAGGAACAAATACATTTAGCAATAAGACTTCTTGTATCAAAAGGTATGCTTAATTGGTCTCATACTGGAACAGCAGATTATTTAGCAAAAATCGATGCAGCAGTTAATTGTATGAAATCTGATTCAACTTTTAATTCAACATTAACTGAGTTTTTATCAAATACTAGCAAGAAAAATAGTGATAATGAAGAAAATACTGATGAAGGTGGTAAAAGTTTAGCTCTTTTAGGATTTGAAAAATATAATTTGTTAGAAGGTAAATGTAAATATACTACTGCTGCACAATGTGCTGATGCAACAGGCAAAGGTTGCCATTTAGATTCAAATAATTGTTATATACCTTCAACTTCATCAACTGATATTTGTCCAACAATAAAAAATGATATTTTTGAGTGTTATACAGGAAGATTTCAATCTCCTGAAAAGCACGGCTGTAAAATAGTTGATACTTGTTCTTTTGATACAGCGGCTGAATGCTCAGACAAAGCGGGGTTAAAGTGTAGAGAAAGAGATGGAAAATGGTATCAGCTTAATGGTGCAAAATGCGAAGAATGCGTTCCTAATGAGGCTCAGGGTATATATTGTGGAAATGAAAGGTCATCAACAACTGGTTGTAAGATTGCTTCATCTTGTAGCGGTGAACAAAATGAATTAGCCTATAAAGATTGTATATATAAAGCAAATATTAAAAATTCAGACAGTAATGAACAATATCACGATTGGACATGTACAAAAAATTCTAGTAATATTTGTTATAGATTAGAAAGAAAAGGTTCTAGTGGAGGTTCTAGTTCTTCATGTAATGCAAAAAAAGGTGAATATACTTTAAATGAGTGTAATGATAGAGTAAAGAATGGTCAAGGAACAGAATGTCAAAAAGTTTCACTTTTATCAAAGTGTTATAAATTGGTTACAAAATGTATCAAAGCTAAAAATCAATATTCGGAAAAAGAATGCAAAACAATGGTTAATAAGGGTAAAGGAATTACTTGTAAAAAAATTGGAAATAACTGTTTTCAATTAATAACTGGTTCTTCCAAACCTGGTGATGATGATCCTAATCCAGGTGGTTCTGGTGGCTCTGGTTCTGGTAGTGGTGCATCTGTAAGTTGTGGCGGTTTTGATGGAATTAAACAACTTTTAATTGATGCAATGAATTATGCTAATGAAAAGTTTAATAGTGAAACTGGTGAAAGTAAAGTTGAAAAAGGCCCTGCAACTGAACCAGAAAAAGCTGATGGAATTATAAAGAAAATAGTATCTGTTAAAATTGATATAAAAAATATTACAGACACAAGTTCTGACTCTGAATATTTTAAATATTTAGGATTTGAGGTTGAAAAACAAAATGAAGCTACTGAAGTAAAACTTCTTGGTGCTTCAAAAGAATTTATAAACACTGAAGAAGGTTGGGAACCTATTTCTGAAGGTACTGACTTATCAAAGTTACTTGAGGAAAGAAATGGAACAATTTACGTAGGTTTCTTAGTATCACGTCCTTCAAGTGATGATTCACAAGAAGTTACAGATGATGATAGTGAAGAAGAAGACTGTGAAGTAAAAATTAAATTTAAATATGAATATTCTAACGAAGATGGAGGTGCTGTACTATATGCATCTGGAAATACAACAGGTCAGCAAAGATTCTTTATAGCTTCAGAGGGTGAACCTATTCAAGATGAATTTGAATTAGATACAAGTTTATGTGATGAAACTACTTGTGATCCAACTTCAACACTTCCAAATATATGTGAGGATGGTTTAGAACCTGATAAAGAAACTGGAAATGTCGAATATGAATTTAGAGAGGCTTATAATGCTGAAAGCAAAAAATACAATATTAAGAAATGTTTACTTTCTAAAAATAGTAAAGATAAAGCTGGAAATGAATATAAATTAAAAGATGATGAATATGCTCAAATGGTTTCAGATAATGATTATTGTGAAGTAAAATGTAAAGAAGATTATATATTTGGTGTTCCTTATAAGAAAAGTACGGAATCTGGAAGATATTTCCAAATTAGTGTTTCTCTAAAAGGACAACAAGATTGCTATACAACAAAACTTGATTATAAAAAATATACAGAAGATATTGTTAATAAGCAAAAAGAAATACTTGATACATATAATGAATGGTTAGAAAATTATGAAAATTATAAACAATATCAATGGACACAAGGTAAAGCAATGGAATGTACTAATCAAACTTGTACAGCTAATTATTATACTGATGCAAATGGTAATAGGAAATTTTCTGGATGTTCAAATACCCCATCTACTTACGATTATTATTACAATGTAATTCATAGTAATAAATTTAAATGTGCTACCATTACTGAAGGTGATGATAAATGGACAATTGATGTAGATGAATGTTCAAAAGACCCTAAAGAATTTGGAAAATTTAAAAATGAAAAAACTTGTTCTGCATCAGGAAATTCTTGTTCAACATCTGGTGAATGTAAAGTAGAAAAAACAGCTCAAAAAGATTGGGAGGATCAAAAGGGGAATTTTGAAAGTAAAGCACAAGCTGCAAAACAAACACTTAAAACTTTACTAGAGGACTTACGTCAAATAGTTGATAAATATAATTCATGTGCAGCTGACCATGATTATGCAAGTAAACAAGCTGACAAATCACAGGCTTATGGTGAAGTCGCATTCTGGGATATGATTTATAGATATAATCCTGATATTCAATATAGTTATGAAGAACCGGAACCCGGTATTTCGACAACAAGATGGATTAGTTCAGTTCAAGGTGCTTCTTGTGAACATGGAATGAATTGTGACTTTATGTATAGTCCTGATGCTTTAGTAGAGGCAGAAAAATGTGCTGATACATCAGGTGGCAAAGTAAAATGTTCTGAAAATACATCAATTAAAGATGTAGATGATGATACACATGAATCTACTTGGTATTGTGATGGTAATATTGATAATGAATACGAACAATGTCAAGGAAGTACAACATTAGACTATGCTGATGAATATCATTGGATGGTACCTGATGAGGATCTTGATACTGGTATTGATAGCGAAATTCGAATTGGTACAAATATGACTAATTCAAAACATATTATTACTAAAGTTGATTATGTTCATAAGATAGCATCTTCAAAAGGAACATATAAAACTGAAAGAGTATATTATAGCGGTCATGATGATGGTGATATTAAAATAGAAAAAACCCCAGAACATGAAATTAAAAATTATGATATTGTTGATGGTCTTCCAGTGGGAATTAATACTCCTACAGGAACATATTATTATAAATTAACTCTTAATAATTTTGGTACATTCTATTCTAATGTAAATGAAAACGGAAGAATTTATAGTGATTTAACAAATAGTTTATCTTCATTAATAAGAGAAAATACTACAACTAAAAATAATGATGCAGTTAACTCAAATGAATATGCATGTACATATGAAGTAAATCAAAATAGTTGTACTGATGCATCAGGCAACAAACATTATAAAACTGAATGTAAACCTAATGAGGACTGGGATAAATGTCAAGAAAGACTTTGCCCAGTAAATCAAGGGGGACCATACTGTGTTGAAAAATCTCAAAGTTACTATGTATGTAGTACTACTCACTATGATGAAAGTTGTCAGCAAAAGGGTTCTAGAGAAGAAGCACTTCTTGCTGTAGGATGTCAACCTGGTGAAGAATGTGAAAATAATTACAATTGTTGTCCAAATTGTACTGTTCAATGTATTGGAGTATGTACTGTTACACCGGATGGTTCTCAAGGTGGAGGAAGTAAACCAAATTATGACTTTAGACCTATAAGTCCAGGAAATCTATTCCCTAATGATCGTCCAAAAGGTTATAACTGGGAAAGTGATCCAAGTGTATATAATAATTCTTTAGTAGCAAGAAAAGCAAAAGATACAATTGATGAAATTACTGCTAGAGCAAAAGATACTACTTCAGAGGAAACAACACCTTCTTCTGGAAATCCTAAGGTTGAAAACTATTCATTAAAAGTAGTTATGGACACTGATATGATTACTAAAATACGTGAATATAATAAATCTCAAGAATCTTACAATAATGATACAATGACTTGCTATGATTATCAAATAGAAAGAGATGAAGATCATTGTAAAACGGATGGTTACACATGGAAAAAAGAAGGAGAATCTGGTAAATGTGTAATGGCAAATATATTCTGTTACTCTTCATTTGTTGATGATTTAGCTGATGGTAAATTTGGTGGAGAAGTAGACATTAAAAACAAAGCAGGTCGTACTAAAGCAAAAGAACAATTTAGTAAGACTTATGTAGCACCTGGTGTTAGCAATACTGATAACTTAATAGTAACAAATGATTATTGGACAATTTATACATTTAGTACATTAGATATAAATGGCGATGGAATTCCAGATGTTGGACCATCATGGAAGTAAGGAGGGAGTAAACAATGAAAGAATCCTATTGGGGATATTGGCTAATGGTATTTGGAGTATTCATTATTGTGGTACTCCTTCTTATCCAAAGCTTTACATCGACAAATACTCAAGATTATTATTTAATTAAGGAAATTTCTGAGGCATCAATGGTTGATGCAATTGATTATGGTTATTATCGTACTTATGGAGAACTTAAAATGAATAAAGAGAAGTTCTATGAAGTATTTTTAAGAAGGTTTGCTGAAGAAGCATCACTTACAACAAATTATACTATAGAATTTACTGAAGTTTATGAAGCTCCTCCAAAAATTGGTGTTAAAGTTTCAAGCAAATCTGCTACATTCCAGGTAGCGGGTGACACTACTACATTTGATATAGTAAATAAAGTTGATGCAATCCTTGAATCAAAAGTTGACCCTATTTCTGGAAAAGGTTCATCAGAAACTAGTAATAATACTCCTACTGAAACAGAACCAATAGAAAATCCTATTAATATGGATGGAGGTAATAAAGAAAAATCTACTGTTAATAATTTTGGTGCAGTTACAATTAATCAAAGTCAGGAAACTATTAATGTAAATGGGACTACTGTATATATGGATTGTGCATGTGGTCCAATAGCTATGACTGAAGCAATTATGATGTTAGGCAAAGGAGATAGTTTAAAATCAAATATACAAAGTGAACTTGGATATACGCCTAATAATGCAACAGAAACTGCTGCAGCATCTTATGTATTAATGTATAAAAAAGGACTAAATGGTAATCCTTCATCTCATGATTTTAGTAGTGATAATTTTTGTGGCGGTAAAGGTAATTACGCAAGTAATGGGAATAGTTTTTTAAATAACTATGGTTTAAAAGTTGATACTGATAATAGTGGTGGTACTTTAAATAGTACAGGTGCTGGATATGCAGAAAAAATTTATAAATCATTAAAATCAGGTAATGTTGTTGTTGCATCTGTTTCTTCAAAAGTTGGAAGTAGTATTCCAAGTAATACAGGTCTAGCTTCAACAACTACTGGACATTATTATACAATTTATGGGTACAATGCTACTGATAATTGCTTTAATGTATATAATCCTATAACTTATTATAAGAAAGGAACTCCTACAGGTACTCAGTGTGTTCCTTATGATGCTGTAGATACGTATTTTACAGAATATATAAGTGTTGGTAACCAATAAATAAACATTATAAATTAAATGCTAATTGTATTTAACTTAATAAAATGTTATAATCTTTCTTGAAAAAGGAAGATTTTTTTATGAAAAAGTTAATAGTTATTATTCCAGTTATATTATTAATTAGTTTGTCTGTCTACATTGGTATAACTTATTTTAATATAGGAAAGTATGATGAATATTATATTAATAATACTATTCCTGTTATGAAAGAGGAATATATAGAGCAAATTACCTCTTTAAAAGAAAAGTATAATAATAAAGACGTGGTGGGAACAATTTCAATTGATAATACAGATTTTAATACAGTAGTAATGCAAGGAAATGATAATTCATATTATTTAAATCATTTACCAGATAAAACTTATAATATAAATGGTTCAATATTTTTAGATTATAGGGTAGATATTGATGAAAGCAATAAATTACTTATATTTGGACATAGTTCACCAAGTTATTTTTTACCTATTATGATAATCGAAAATTATAAAGATGAAGATTATTATAAAGAACATAAATATATTTATTTATCTTCGATTAAAGAAGTAAAAAAATATGAAATATTTTCTGTTTTTGTTGAGACTTTAGATTGGTCCTATATGAATTTAAATTATGCAAGTAAAGATGAATATTTAAAACACTTACAAAATTTAAAAAGTAAATCATTTTATGATACCGGAGTTGAGGTAAATAAAAATGATAAAATTCTTATCATGCAAACATGTTCAAATATGAAAGAGTATAGTAAATATTCTAAAAAATATATGCTTGTTATAGCAAAAGAAGTAAAATAACTAAATTTCCAAAATTTGGTTATTTTTTTGTATATTTTTCTCTTGTTTTTCCTATAATACTAGTATGAAAAAAATGTTGACATACATAGTTATGTATGGTAGTATAAGGAACTATCAGGAGGTTTTTGGTTTATGAAGAAACTAAAATATTTTTTTGCTAGTGCAATTGTTCTTGTTGCGGTAGCTGTTTCAACTATTGTTTTTGCAGAATATAAAGAACAGAAAGGTGACATTAGGTTTGGAAATAGTATCAGTAATAATAGTATTACTGTAACTGAGGGTAATTTAGTTAAACAAGGCGATATCCAAATTAACAAAACAGTATCTAAAATTGATGATAATGGTAATTACAAAGTTACTTTTGAAGTAAAAGGTAAAGATGTTGAAACTCATACATCAAATAAAAAAGATGTTTATGCTGTTGTAGTTCTTGATAAGTCTAATTCTATGTGTAATAGTTATAATTGCTCTAGAGATGAAAAATGGACAAACGCTGTTAATGGTGCAAAAACATTTGCAAAAACATTACATGAAAAATTACCAAATGCAAAGATTGCTCTTGTAACATTTGCTGATAAAGATGGTTTTTTAGGAATATTTGACAATGCCTATAACGATGCTCAAGTTTTAAGAAATTTTGATAATAAGGATTTTTCTAATGTAAATTTTGGTACACCAAATGGTGGAACAAATTTATATGCTGGACTTTATGAAGCAAATGAATTATTAACGGCATCAAATATAAAGAAAGATGCCATTAAATATGTTGTTGTTATAAGTGATGGAGAACCAACATTATACTATGATGATAATGGTTATACAGATGGTCCAGGTTCATATATGGATGCTACTACTGAAAGAAAAACAAAAGAAATGGCTAAAACAGTTCAAAAAAGTGCTGAAGTATTTGCTATTGGTTATGACTATAATGGTACAATATTAAGTGAAGTGGCTTCAGGTGCGGATCATGTATATTTATCAGATCCTACAACCATTGTAACTAAATTTACAGATATTGCTACTATAATGGGTAAAGCTAATGCTGGTACTGATGCAGTTTTAACTGATAATATTGGTGCAAAATTTGTAATGACTGATGCTCAAGGTAATAAATATACTAGCGAAAAATTTGACATTACAGAAGCTGGAAAAACATTCTCATTTAATATAAAAATTAATGAAGATGATATTACTGAAGATGGTTGGTATCCAACAAATGCTGATTTTGAATTAACATATACTGACCCAAAGGGTACTACAAAGACTATAAAAAGTACAAAAAACCCTGAGGTATATTGGGTTGCAAAAAGATATGATTACAAAATTGAATATTACTATGATGGACAAATTGATAATACTTTAATTGAAACTGGTAAAGATGTTAAAGGTAAAGAAATCACTGTAAGTGATGAAAGTATTAAAAATAATACTAAAGAAGGATATTCATTTGTAAATACTGATCCTTCTACAAGAAAAATTGTTATTTCTTCATCTGAGGAAAATGTAATTAAAGTATATTATGTAACTGATGAAAATCAAACAAAAGAGTTATCTTATACTGTTGAATACTATAAAGATGGTAAAAAAGTAGAAAATGATACACAAGTTGTTAAGCAAACTAAACAAGTATTAGAAAGTGATACTTTAACTGTTAAAAAGAGTGAAATTAATGTAACTAATAAATATGTTGGTTATAAATTTGAAAAAACAAATCCAGAAACTATACCAAATTCTATTAATGATAAAGGTGTAATTAAGGTTTATTATGTATTTGATGAAAGTCAAACAAAAGAGTTATCTTATACTGTTGAATACTATAAAAATGGTAAAAAAGTAGAAAATGATACTCAAGTTGAAGTAGTAACTGTTCATGTACTTCAACCAAATACTTTACAAGTAAATCAAGATAAAATTAATACAGAGAATAAATATGTTGGTTATAAATTAGAAAAAACTAGTCCAGAAACTATACCAGGTGAAATTAATAATGGTGGTATAATTAAAGTATATTATATTCTTGATGATGGTCAAACAAAGACACTTACTTATACTGTAAATTATTATAAAGATGGTAATTTAGTAAAAGAGGATACTGAAACTATTTATGAAACTAAACAAGTTTTAGAGTCTGATACTTTAACAGTAAAATCTGAGGAAATTAATATAAAGGATAAATATGTTGGATATAAATTTGTTAAAACAAATCCTGAATTAATACCTGAGGGTATTGAAAATAAAGGCGTTATTGATGTATATTATGAAAAAGATACATTTACTTATGAAGTAAGATATTATTTTAATAGAGAATTAGATGAATCTTTAACTGAAAAAGGCACTGCATTATTTGGTGATAAAATAACTTCTTATACTGATAAAGTAAAAGAGGATTACACTCTAGAAACTGTTGAAAATCTACCACTTGTAATAAGTGAAGATGAAAGTAAAAATATTATTAATGTATATTACAAAATTGATGGACAAGGTGTTATCGAGCCAATTGAACCACCTCATACATCAGCAAATAATAGTATTTATGCACTTATATTATTAGTTAATGCTTTAGGTATAAGTGTACTTCTTAAAAAAAGAGAAAACTAATTAAATAAAAATGTCATAGAAATATGGCATTTTATTTTGAATAAATAAATAAAATGGTGTTTTTTTGCCAATTATTTGGTAAAATATAAGTATAGTTAAAAAGGAATGATTGAGTATGGCGTATATTGAATTTAAAAAAGTAAATAAAGTATATAAAATGGGCGAAGTTGAAATTAAAGCTCTTAATAATACTTCTTTTGAAATTGAAAAAGGACAACTTATTTGTATATTAGGTCCATCAGGTGCTGGTAAAACTACTTGTTTAAATATTTTAGGTGGAATGGATAGGCTAACAAGTGGTAATGTTATCGTGGATGAAAAAATAATTAATGATTTAAACGAAAAACAATTAATAAAATATCGAAGAAATGATATTGGTTTTGTATTTCAATTTTATAATCTAATACAGAACATGACTGTAATTGAAAATGTTGAACTAGCAACTCAATTATGTAAAAACTCTTTAGATCCTAGTGATATTTTAGATAAAGTAGGTTTAAAAAATAGAAAAAATAATTTTCCTGCTCAACTTTCTGGTGGAGAACAACAAAGGGTAGCTATAGCAAGGGCAATATGTAAAAATCCAAAATTACTTCTTTGTGATGAACCAACTGGAGCACTTGATTATAAAACTGGTAAACAAATTTTAAAACTTTTACAAGACACATGTAGAAATGAACAAATGACAGTTATTATAATTACTCATAATAGTGCAATTAGTCCTATGGCAGATAAAGTTATTAAATTTAAAAATGGAACAGTAAGTGATGTAATTATAAATGATAAACCTAAGAATATCGAGGATATTGAGTGGTAATATGAAAACTAAATTACTTAAACACATTTTTATGAAAATTAAAGATAATTATAAAAGATTTTTATCATTAATTTGTATGGCTTTTTTAGGCGTAGGCTTTTATGCAGGAATACAATCCTCAAGTCCTGATATGTTAAAAACACTTGATAATTTTTATGATGAAAATAATGTTTATGATATAAGTGTTATTTCAAATGTAGGACTTACTGAAGATGATTTATTAAAACTTTCAAAAATTAAAAATGTTGAATTGGCTATTAATATTCAAGAAAAAGATACTTACTTAGAAATTGAGGAAAATAATTATGTTGTTAAATTAATTGAGTATAATAGTCAAATGAATAATGTTTATATAAAAGAGGGTAGATTACCTAAAAATAATAATGAAGTTTCAGTTGATAATGCTTTACTTGAAAATAATAATTTAAAACTTGGAGATAGTATTACTATTGATGGTAAAAAATACTCTATTGTGGGAAATGTAATAAGTCCTTTATATTTTTCTGCAGAAAGACCAAATTCTAATTTAGGTAGTGGTAAAGTTGATTATTATATTTATGTTTATAATGGTTCTCTTGATTTAGAGGCTTATTCAAATATATATATAACAGTTAAGGGAGCAAAAAAATACTTAACTAATAGTGATTCATATAAAAAACTTATTAATAATGTAAAAAAATATATTGATTTAATTAAAGATAAACAGCAAGATATTCGATATGATGAGTTATACTCTGATATAATTGAAACAAGTGAAATGTATGGTATAAGTATTGATGAATCTAATTTTATTAAACCAAAATGGTATATTTATGATAGGCTTGATAATACTTCATATAAAGAACTTATAAATGCTAGTGATAATCTTAAAAAAATTGGTAATATATTCCCAATAATATTTTTTGCTATATCAGTACTTGTAAGTCTTATTTCAATGATGAGAATGATCGAAGAGGATAGAGTTGAAAATGGTACTTTAAAATCTCTTGGATATAATAGTTTTCATATTACATTAAAATATGTAATCTATTCACTTTTAGCCACTACAATAGGAAGTAGTGTTGGTGCTATTTTTGGTTCATATATGATTCCTAGTGTTATTTGGAATATTTATAAAAAAATATTTTTTATTCCTAAATTTATTTATTTATTAAAAAGTGACTATAATGCCTTAGGACTTTGGATATGTATTTTATGTATATGTGGTACTTCAGTAATTGTTTGTATTAAAA
>ULJZ01017121.1_pt1 | contig 12291 bp, 5 predicted proteins | sample 1951021 | NCBI WGS metagenome assembly ULJZ01 (sample SAMEA4835487, study PRJEB28245) | human gut metagenome | biome: gut microbiome; material: fecal sample | place: Denmark | collected 2008
GTCGTGAATTTCGCCGCCGAACGGAGGATAATCCCAACCTTCGGCAGGAGCCGGAACCACGTCCTGATGAGCAAGAAACGCGCCCGGTTTCAGATCCGGGTTTTTGCCCTTGACGTGATAGACGATGGAAAAACCGTTTATTATCGTTCTTTCCGCAATGCGGTTTACGTTAGGATAGGTCTTTTCGAGAAAAGCCCTGAAATCGTAAAACGCCTGTGTGTTTTCGGCGTATTTGCCAACCATGGACACGGTCGGGATTTGCACGGCTTGCTGAAGGTGCGAAGCCAGAACGTCTTTGTCAAGACCGTAGTCGTTGCCGTCAGGCGCGGCGAGAGTAGGTTTTTTGGTGAATATCGTTCTTAAAAGCATGAACAATATAAGCGCGCCAAAAACGCCCAAAATTACGTATAAAGCTAACATGATGCCCTCCTATAAAGGAAATGTTATATACATTATATAACCGCGTTTTCAAAAAAGCAAGTTTATGCTTGGTTTGAAAAGGATTTTTATTGCTAAAAGTTGACTTTTGGAAAGAAAAAATGTATCATATATTACAATGGGGCAGAATGGATAAAAGCCGATTTGCCCGTGTGGATTTGGAGGAAGATATGAAAAAGTTTGTCACGATACTTCTGACGCTGTCGCTTGCGGCGTGTATGGTCGTTACGGCGGCCGCTTGCGGAAATAACGACAATCCGCCTGCTCCTGACGACAATAAGTCCAAATACGACTTTATCGACTACGCCGAAAAGGTTTACCTCAACACCGAAAAATATCCGGAGCTTGAAGATCAGGGGTTGTTCGTTCTGGGGTACGACGAAGGGAAAGGAGTGTTTGACGTCAGAGCTTCGTCCGCAGAAGGCGCGGCAATGGTCGATCCGAAAAAACCGACCGTCATTCTGGTTCACGGCTGGCTCGGCTCGGACTTTAAGGAAGATATCGGCTACGCTCCGCAAAAGATAAAACCGTTTTTACACTACAAAATGGACAATATCCCCGGCTACGAGGGCAAGGAAATAACCGAAGCGCTGATAGGCGCCGGCTACAACGTGATGATGTTCGAATATAACCGTTTTTCGGTGCACGACATAGTTTCCAACGAAGCGTGGATTTACGCGGGCGGAACGGAAAAATATCCGTACGTTTACATGAGCGACTACGACGAGAGCGGTGGCGAGGCTTTTTGCAAGGGCGCTACCTATCGCGACAACGATATTTGCGCTTACAGTTTAAGTCAGTTCTTTGCGGCGGAATATATCAGAATGGTTAAGGCGGTAGGCGACGATTTCGGAACGGCCGAAACCCGCATCGCAGGCCACAGCCTTGGCGGAATTATGTCCACCGTCAGCACCAACCTTATCTACGAACTTGCAAAAGCAGGACAGATCAAAACGAATCAGGTGCCTTCGAGGCTCGCGCTTCTTGACACCTACATCGGCTTTTTGAAAGACGACGAAATGTACGAAACGGAAACCGTGAAATGGAGCGGCGAAAACTTTGTTTCCGGTTCTTCTTCGGATACGTATCTGTCGTATATCGACAACATGGCGGAGGGCGGCATCGCCATCGAAACCTACCTTGCGATGAACGGAATAGTTCCGGCCATGTCGAAATTTTCGGCGTCAAGCGAATACGTTATGAACGGCCTTGCGGAAGCGGGCACGCTGAAAGCTTACAGGCTTTTGGAAGTGGCGGCGGGAGTCGTCTGCGGAAAATGGCCTACGGGCGGCGGAAACTGGGGCATCGATTCGCACGTGGAAATTTGCAAATACTATCTGGGAAGCATGCTGACCGGAGCCAAAACCGCTGACGGAAAAGCGGCCTTGTCGGGCAAGCTTGAAACGTCGGAAGTTAGGGCGCTCATGGGGAAAACCTTTAAGACGACGGGCGGCATCGAAACCTCGAACTACGGCAATTTCGTGCTCACCGAGTGCGACAGGTTCGATTACAACAAAACGAAATAACAACGGTTTTATTTGCCAAAATTGCACGTTAAAGTGTGATTTCGGGCAGTTTAACAGATAAAAATAAAAAACTATATAACAGGAGATTTTTGACTATGTTAACCAACAACAAAAAAGTTCTGGCATTCGTGGACGAAGCAGCCGCTTTGACCAAACCTGACAAAATCGTTTGGATTGACGGCAGCGAAGAGCAGCTCGACGCGCTCAGAAAAGAAGCGGTCGAAACCGGCGAAATGTTGAAGCTCAACGACGAACTTCTGCCGGATTGCTATCTGCATCGCACTCTCCCTAACGACGTTGCGCGCGTTGAAGGCCGTACCTTCATCTGCACCAGAAAGGAAGAGGACGCAGGCCCTACCAACAACTGGATGGAACCGTCCAAAATGTATGAACTTCTCCGTGGCATCGCAAAAGACAGCATGAAAGGCCGTACCATGTACGTTATTCCTTTCAGCATGGGCGCAGTGGGCAGCCCGTTTGCCAAAGTGGGTATTGAAACCACCGACAGCATTTACGTCGTTCTGAACATGGCTATCATGACGAGAGTCGGCAAGAAAGTTCTGGACGTTCTGGGCGACAGCGACGACTTCGTGCGCGGCTTCCACGCTAAATGCAGCGTCAGCGAACAGGATCGTTACATCGTTCAGTTCCCTGAAGACAACGCTATCTGGTCCGTTAACTCCGCTTACGGCGGCAACGTGCTTCTCGGCAAAAAATGCTTCGCCCTTCGTATCGCTTCCTTCCAAGGTAAAAACGAAGGCTGGATGGCAGAGCACATGCTCATTTTGGGCGTAGAAAAACCTAACGGCGAAACCAAATACGTTACCGCGGCATTCCCGAGCGCATGCGGCAAAACCAACCTGGCTATGCTCATTCCTCCTAAGTGCTACACCGAAAAAGGCTACAGAGTTTACACCGTAGGCGACGACATCGCTTGGCTCAGAGTGGGCGCAGACGGCAGACTTTACGCCATCAACCCTGAAGCGGGCTTCTTCGGCGTCGCTCCTGGCACCAACGCAAAATCCAACTTCAACGCTTTGGAAAGCACCAAGAAAGGCACCATCTTCACCAACGTCGCTTACAATCCCGAAAACGGCACCGTGTGGTGGGAAGGCCTCTCCAAACCGGCTCCTGAATACCTCATCGACTGGAAAGGCAATCCGTGGAGAAGGGACGTTGAAGGCGCAGAAGGCGTCAAGGCCGCTCACCCGAACAGCCGTTTCACCGCTCCTGCCAAAAACTGCCCGTGCATCAGCAGCGAATTCGAAGCTCCTAACGGAGTTCCTATTTCCGCAATCATCTTCGGCGGCCGCAGAGCAAAAACCGCTCCGCTCGTTTATCAATCCACCAGCTGGGATAACGGCGTGTTCGTAGGCAGCATCATGGCTTCCGAAACCACCGCGGCGGCATCCGGCGCAGTAGGCGTCGTCCGCAGAGATCCTATGGCTATGCTTCCGTTCTGCGGATACCATATGGGCGACTATTTCGCGCACTGGATCGAAATGGGCAAAAAGATCAAACATCAACCTAAGATCTTCAACGTCAACTGGTTCCGTACCGACGACGAAGGTCGCTTCATCTGGCCGGGCTTCGGCGACAATATGCGCGTTCTCGACTGGATCCTGAAACGTTGCGAAGACGCCGTGGACGCAGACGTCAGCCCTATCGGTTTTGTTCCTAAAGCGGAAGACATCAACCTCGAAGGCATCGATCCGTCCGTCACCGTGGACACCGTCAAAGACCTGCTCACTATCGACAAGGAAACCTGGAAAAACGAGGCCGAAGGCATCACCGAATTCTACAAAAAGTTCGGAACTCACCTTCCTAAAGAGCTTTCCGCAGAGCTTGAAAAACTCAAAGCGAACCTCGACAAATAGTCGAAAAAAAGTAAAAAACGAGGCAAATCCTTCGGGGTTTGCCTTTTTTTTGAGCTTTTGCTCCGATATACTGTTGACATTTCGGCGTGTAAACAATTATAATATATGATGTATAAGAGCTGGAGTGTACGCGGTTACGCGTGCGTACACACGCTTAATCAGCGTAGACAAAGGGGTATCGTTTATGAAAAAACTTTTGAAACTCACAACTTTCGTGATCGCACTCTTGGTTGTTGCCACCGTTTTTGCGGCAGGCGCGGATACGACCACCCGTGAAGTTGCTTTTGCGGCCGCCGACTACGGCGCGACGACCGCGGTTTTGCCGACCGGTTCTGGCACGGCGGGGGATCCGTACGTGCTGACGAGCGCGGAAAACTTTAAGTGGCTCGACGAAAATCTTTCTGCGGCAGGGGACAAATATTTCGTCCTCGGTTCCGACGTCGATTTTTCGGGCGTTTCGGGCTTTTATCCTGTCGGCGCAAAAACAGGCGCATCCTTTGTCGGTACCTTTGACGGCAACGGACACTCCGTTCTTAATCTGACCGTTTCGGTTGCTTCGGGCGACGCGGGCGCGGGCCTCTTCGTCAGAACCGAAAACGCTACATTCAAAAATCTTTCTCTCGAAAACGTCGTCGTCGAAAGTCCTGCGGACTCGATGGGAGGTTACCTCGTTTCCTACGTCGGAGCTTTGTCCGGCGTTTCGATCGGTACGAAATTTGAAAACGTAACCGTCAAGGGCGGCTCCGTTTCCGGCAAAACCAACGTCGGCGGCCTCGTGGGCGCGGCAAACGATTGCGCGTTTTCCTACGTTCGCACGGACAGCACCGTGAAAGTCAGCTACGGCAATCTCTCCAGCTTCGGCGTTGCGGGCGGCATCGTGGGCAACTTTATCGTTAACAGAAACAACAGGGCGATGGACTATTGCTACAGCCTGTCCGACGTCAACGGAAGCACTACTTTCAAAAACAACCTCGGCGGCCTCATCGGCAGACTGGACTTCACCGAATTTGAAGAAAACGGCCGCACCGTTACCAGAAAATTCGATTTCAATTACTGCTACTTTGCGGGCGTGGTGAATTATTCCGCCGACTCCGAAGGCAACACCTCCGACATTTACGGCAGTTTCACCTCCAACAACCTCGTGGACGCCACGGTCGGCTTCAGAAGATGTTTGTATTCGGCGGAGAACAAATCCGCTTCCGACGTCATCTATCCGTATCAGAACGGCAGAGGTCTGAAGGTTTCCGAAGCAAAAGGTCTGACGAGAGAGCAGCTGAAAACCCCGTCCGAAGTCATTTCGTGCGGTTGGGATTTCGACGGCGTGTGGATTATCGACCTTTCCAAGGCCGCTTTGGACGAATTCGGCAGCTATCCCGATTTCACTTCGGCATACGAAGGCAATTCGGTTATCGTTTACTTTAAGGAAATCGTCGGCGGCGTCGAAAACAACAACTCCGACAGATTGAACTATAAGGGCGGCGTGAGATTCGTGAAAGGCAACGTCGTTAACCTTAAATTTGCAAATCCGACCGGCTATAGGCTCGGCGAATTCCTCGTCGGCGGCACGGACCGCCTGGCGGAAGTGACGGACGGCTCGTACGATCTGACCGTTCCGGACGGCGACACCGTCGTCAGCTTCTCGTTTATGCCGATGCAATATAAGGTGGTCATTTCAAACAGCTCGAACGGCGTCGTCAACGTCGGCGGCAGAGTGGAAGACGGCAAGGACGACTTCGACGTCGATTACGGCAGCGTGGCCGAATTCACCTTAAGACCTGACAGATATTACGAATTTTTGAAAATAACCATCACCGGCGCGGACGGCAAATCGGTGAAATACGACGAAGTGAAGCGCGGCGAAAGCTATAAATTCGTCGTCAGAAGCGACACCACCGTTTCCGTCGAATGGGTTAAGAAAACGGCTTATCTCGCGGTTATTCTGAACAGCGACGACTACGGCTCGGTTGAAACCTCGCTTGACGGCGACGCTTTCAGAACCCTTTACGGCAGAAGCAATCCTGTCGATTGCGGCACGAAAGTTACCGTCAGAACCAAAGCCGCTTCCGACGCGTATCGTCTGTTCAAGTGGCAATACAGCGTCAACGGCGGAACTTCCTGGATCGACGACGTGCTTTACGACAATCTTTCCGGCGACAGAGCAAGCGGCGCTTGGTTTGAAAACGGTTATTACTACTACGAAAAAATCATTCCTGACGGAATAAACGGCAGCGACTATCTGGTGAGGGCTTTCTACGAGGACGTCAGAAGCCTTAACCTCAAAATAGGAAGCTTAGAGGGCGGCACCTTCAAAGTCTCCGCAAACAACAAATTTGCGGTCGTAGCCGCTATCGACGGCGTAGAGCAGGACGAAGTCAGCTGCATAGGCGACTCTTTCGTCTGGGAAGAAGGCAAAACCTACACCATAATCATCGAGGGCGGCACGATGTTCTTCGAGGCCACCCCGTTCGACGGATATAAAACCGTCGTCAAGAAAGGCAACACCAACGTCGGCTCCATTCAACCTAAAACCGACGGCGAAAACTTCAGCATCGCGTTTGAAAAAGTGCAATACACGCTGAGCCTTTCCACCAAGAGCTTCGACAGCAACTACTTTATGTACAGCGACGCTTTGGACGGCACCTACGCAAAAGTGTCTTCCTCCAACACGTTGTACGGCGAGCTGGGCAAAGAAATCTACGTCGCGTTCCATCTGGGCAGCTCCAAATTCAAGGGCTGGCTGACCGCGGAAAACGGCATGACGATTTCCGATTTCGGCGCGGGCACGTTTGAAAAAGACGTCAACTTCTGGGAAGACGTCGACGTTGACGGCACGGGTAAACGCTTCGTGGTTTATAAATACGTTTTCGGAAAGGATACCGTTTCTTCCGTTTACGCAGACAACGTCAGCTTGTGGAGCGTTACGGTGAACAAAAACTTCCCGGCGGGCGTGGGCGACGCTTACATCTATTCCGTCGATAACAAGAGAACCACCGGAAATCCTGACAGCGTGAACGTCGAAAACGGAAGCAAAGTTGCCGTTTACGTCAAGGTTGCCCCTAACTACAGCTTGGATTTCACCAAATTCACGGCGTCCAACCTCACGCAGAGGGTGGAAAGAGTGGGCGACGAAGATTACAACGTCTATCTCATCGAATTTGACAACATCACCCAGTTTACGGGCATCGCCATTTATATCGGAAGAAGTCCGGTTGTGCCGAGCCTGGAGGCCAACAACTCCAAATACGGCACCGTCGAGGCAAGAAACGCCAACAGCCAGCTTTACATAGGCGACAAAATCACCGTGGTTGCGACGGCAAACACCGGCTACAGATTCAGCCATTGGCAGGTTACCACCGATAAGGGCACCGAAACCGTCAAAAACTCCACCTACGTTCACACCATCACCGGCGCGAACGACAGATTGGTGGCAGTGTTCGTGTCCACCGAATCGCAGACGACAACCTACACCGTTTCGCTGAAAGCGGGCAAGGGTATCAAGACGGTCGGAGGAGAAGAAGAATTCTATTATAACGGCGACACCGTCAGCATCTACGCCGAAACCAAAGCCGGCTATGAATTCGAAGGCTGGTACAACGTGGCCACCGGCGCGAAAATCAGCGGAAACATTAACTACGACTTCACCATCGCTTCCGACATCGTTTTGGAGGCAAGGGCAGTTGAAAAAACCTTCAAAATCGACATCAAAACGATTGCGGGCGGCGAAATTACCTGCTCGCCGATGAAGACCGAGTACAACCTCGGCGACTCCGTTACCTTCACCTTTACCGCAAAAGAAGGTTATAAATTTGCAGGCTGGCAGGTGAACGGCGGCGACTACGAAGCCGCAACCACCACGTTTACGATCACCATTTCCAGAGATATTTCCATTTCGGCGGTTGTGGACGAAGTTTCCGGCGGCGGGCAAACAATCGTCCCTGAAACCACTTACACCGTGGATATTTCCGTCAACGACGCGACCTACGGCTACGTGGAATACAGCGCGAAGAAGATTATCAAGGGCGGCTCCGTTACGATGACCGCATACGCGAAGAGCAACGATTACGAATTCAAATATTGGGTTCAAAACAACGTTCCTGTCAGCACGGAAAGAACTTTCGTTCTGTCCGACGTTCAGGATAACTGCACGATCGTGGCCGTGTTCGAGCCGGCAAAACGCACTCTCGCATACACCACCACCGACACCGAAGCGGTCAAGATCAGCGTTTCCGCAACCTCCGATTCCGTCGGCAGTCTGGAAACGGTGAGCGCAACCGCAAGGCTCGGCTATAGAATCACGAAGGTTACAATCAAGGGGCTCGGCGCGGGCGCTTTCGCCGACGACAACGGCACCCCGACCTACGAAAACGGCGTTTGGACCTATATCGTGGGCGGTAAAGAGTACAAATACTACGAAAGCACCGGCGAATGGGAACTCGAAGTCAACGGCAAAGCCTTTGCCGAAGATTTGCTTCTCAACAACGACGTGGCCGTTCATATCGAAGTGGACAAAACCGGTTACACCGCAATCGAATGGATGATTGCTCTCGGCGTAACGCTGCTGCTTCTGGCATTCCTGGTGGCGGTTATTCTGGTTATGAAAGCCGAACCTAACGACAGCATCAAAAAGATTATTTCGGAAATGAAAGGCGAAAAATACAAAACGGAAATGGCCGACGCCGCGGCAAGCGCAACGGTGAACACTTCCGTGCCGCAGGGATTCGGCCCTCGCACTAGCCCGCAGTCTCCGATAAGCCCTAACGCGCCGCAAGGCCCGATTTCGGGACCTAACGCAAACGCTATGCCTCAGCGTCAGGCGGGTATGCCGCAGCAAGGTACGGCAGGTATGCCGCAACGTCCGCAGGCTCCGATAAATCCTAACGCGCCGCAAGGCCAGAGACCGTCTGCAGCTCCGATGCCTCCTCAAGGCATGGGTATGCAAAGGCCTCCGATGAACGCTCCGAAAATCGTGAAGGACGACGATGACGTCCCTGATTACGATCCGGACGACGATGACGACTAAAGAAAATGCTCGCGAAATGCGAGCATTTTTTATGCCTGAAAACGATAAGCAGCGGACAAACTTCTATTATGTTTAGACATTTAATATACTTTTGTATATAGTTATAATAAAAAATATCCCTACGCCCGAATATTATGCGGCTCTACCGCTTGCAAAAATCGACAAATTGAGATATAATAAATTCGTATGTAAATACAAGCAATATTTTATGGAAGGTAAAGTATGAGAAAATTAGGCGCAGGCAGAATTATTGCCTCTATCATTCTTATCATCGTTGCTTTGGGTATCGGTATCGTTCCGTCGAAGCTCCTTTTGGGCGGCAATGACGGCGGCGGCAGCGTTGCGGGCAGTGACCCTTGGGGTCTGGGCCTCAACGGCAAGGTTTACAAAACCACCGAAAAACTCGACGCAGACGGAAACGTGATTTATCAACAGGCTCGCCACAAAAAAGCGTCCGGCACTTATATGTACCGCGGCGACGGCAGCTACGTTTATATCTTTGAAAATTCCGACGGCGAACAATTCGTCCAAGTGTATTCCACTTCCAAAACCCCAAGCGAACTCGGCTTCGTCATCGACGACGGCGGCAAGCTGAAAACCATCGCAAGCGGCGACGACGACACCGTAACTTACCTTTGGGCAAAAGCTTCCGAATATGCAAAGGATCCTAACGGCCTCACGGAAGTCAGAACCAACAACAACACCGGCAAATATCAAAAATTCACGCTGGAAGAAATGACTGCGGTTTACGAAAACAAAACCGCCGACGTTGCTTACGACGCCGCAAACGGCAGATATGCAACCATCTATTCCGACGGTTCCGACGAATACGTTATCGCATACGTTACCGGTGAAGGTTACGTTGCCGTTGACGGCGGCGAAGCTTACACCGACTCCGAAGATTTGTACGAAGACGGCACTTACAGATTCGTCAAATACACCGGCTCCGAAACTTACGTTTTCGCAAGCCTCGATGAAATGGACGCCGCTGAAATCGAAATCACCGACGCGCTGCTTTCCGATATGACCGCAGAAAAACAACCGCTCCTCAATCAGATCGTCGGAAATCGTTACGCTTACCTCAATCTGTACGAAACCGCGGCTCCTTGGGAAACCGACGCCAAAATCGGCGGCGCTGCTTTCTCCGACGCGGCACTTGTCGGAAACACCATCACCGTTATCAATCCGTACAGCGGAGAAGAATGGATGGTTGAAGTTCCTTCGAATCTTCCTAACGTTGCTTGGGACGATATGACCGAAGACGAACAGGCAGCAATAGCCGCAACCGACAACGACGTCAGAAAGCTGGCTCTTGCGCTTTACTACAGAGCTAACTACAACTACATTATGGCGGATTACAGCGGCAACTTCATGAACGCCGCAACCTCCAACGTGGCGGCAGGCATCGACAACGCAGTTGACCTGACTTCTCTGGAATTCAGAAAGAACGGCGCATACTTCACGCTCACCGAAATCCACACCATAAGAAACAGCTTCCTCGTTGACACCATGCCGGCTCTTAAGAGCGTTCTGCCGCTCGAATACGGCGAGAGAAAGTATCTTGACGCGGATATGAGCGAAGTTCTTGCTCAAAAGACCTCTGCGGCCACCATCGAAGGCGGAAAATATTCCGTACCTTGGGCAGACGCAGTTCAGAATAACCGCATTCCGAGCTCTTCCGAACAGCTCACTTACGGCGACGCCGACGAAGGAAACAACGTAACCTGCTACACCTTCGGTGTGAACATTCTGGATATCGACACCGTTACCGTCGCTTACGTCGCATACGTTGACGGACAGTTTAAAATCCACCTTGAACTGGACGCAAAAGGCACCGGCACTGAAACCCCTGAAGCAGTCAAAAACAGCATTGTGGGCGTCAGAGACGGCGCAGGAGACCCTTCCGCTCAATATCAATACGTCAACTACGACATGACTCTCTGGCAAGACGGCAGCTTCAAATCCATTCGTCAGAAAGAAAACTGGCTCGGCGTTGCGGCAGGCTTCGAAGTTAACGGTTTGTTTGACTACTACTACGTCTTCTTCTACGGCAAAGAAAACGCCGCTCCTGAAAAGGCAGAAACCTTAACCGAAGGTTGGACGGACGTCGAAGGCAAATTCACTGCAGCCGAATAATCATAACATCATAAAAACGTAAACCGCGCGGACAAAACCGCGCGGTTTTTTTGCGCCGAAAAACCGATGGCACGGGCGTTTTTGCAAGTAAGCTTAAACGAACGAGCCGAAGAAAATTGAGTTGCAATATTTTGCGCCCTGTGTTATAATATAGGAGCAACACAGTTTAATATTTCGTAACATAGGCATACTTTCGTTAAAAACGTTTGCCTTATTTTTCCTATGTTACGGAAAACTGTGTTGCAACTGTAGGCGACGTTTTTGCGCGTCGCCAAACGGCGGCGCGCTTTTTTTGTTCGCGAAATTTGCAAGCCCTATATAAAGGAGGTATATTTTTTATATCAAATTCAAGGCAAATAACAACTAACAACGAAAGGAGAATCATTATGGAAAAAACCGAAACAACGAAAGAAAGCAAAAAAACGACCGAAGCGAAAGCTTTGGAAAAGGCGAAGCAATCCGTCATAAACGCTATAGACGAAAACGGCAACGGTGCAATAGATATCGAAGATATCATTATAAAAGCACTGAAAATCCCGGGCATTAAAATCGAAAGAAGCGATTTTCTGCGGGCAGAGTTGAATGTAAAATACCCTGAGAGCGTCATAGAGGCCGCAATTTCCGAAACGCCGAGCGCGGCAGGAATCGACGTCAAGGTGCTTGACAAAATCGCCGACAACGTCATACAGAGGGAAAGAGTGGCGGTGTCCGGAATTTCGGCCGTTCTGGGGTTGCCGGGGAGCTTTGCGATGCTTGCAACGATCCCTGCGGATATAGCTCAATATTACGGCTATATGCTGCGTACGGCCCAAAAACTTATGTATCTCTACGGCTTCCCTCAAATCGATCTTACGGACGAAGGAAACGGCATAGACTCGGAAACGATAAATATGCTGACGCTTTGTCTGGGGGTTATGTACGGCGTGGCAGGGGCAAATAACGCCGTTAAGACCATGGCAAAGGCGCTTGCCACGGGAGTTCCGAAACAGATTTTGAAACGCGCGCTCACAAAAGGGACGATTTATCCTATCGTGAAACAGACGGCAAAATGGTTTGGAGTGAAGATGACGAAAGACGTGTTTGCGGGATTTTTTAAGAAAAGCATACCCGTGGTCGGGGTGGTCGTCGGAGGCGGCCTGACGTATCTGACTTTCAAACCGTGCTGTGAAAAACTGAAAAACAATTTAAGGAAAACGAAACTCGTAAATCCGAACGACGATTCGGGAGACGTTATCGACCTGACGAAAGAGGAGGCCGAGATCAAAGAATAAAAAAAGGCCGTGACGAAAAGTCA
>ULJZ01022933.1_pt1 | contig 12193 bp, 13 predicted proteins | sample 1951021 | NCBI WGS metagenome assembly ULJZ01 (sample SAMEA4835487, study PRJEB28245) | human gut metagenome | biome: gut microbiome; material: fecal sample | place: Denmark | collected 2008
GATTATTTTTCTTCTTTTTGCAAGCGGTTTTCTTTGGCCGCTTTCACGAACTCTCTGAAAATCGGGTGAGCTTTTTGCGGACGGGATTTGAATTCCGGATGGAACTGCACGCCGATGAAGAATTTGTTTTTCGGGATTTCCACCGTTTCCACGATGTTTTTGTCGGGATTTACGCCGGAAACGAGCAGGCCGTTTTCGGAAAGAATTTTTTCGAAATCGGAATTGAATTCGTAGCGGTGGCGGTGGCGTTCGAAAATCATATCTTCGCCGTAAGCAGTTTTCATGATGCCGCCAGCGACGATTTTGCAAGGATAGCTGCCGAGGCGCATCGTGCCGCCTTTAGGCAAGCCGCGCTGATCCGGCATAAGATCGATGACCTTGTACGGGCTTTCGGCGTCGAATTCCCTGCTGTTTGCGCCCGTAAGACCGCATACGTTTCGGGCAAATTCGATGACGGCAATCTGCATACCCAGACATATTCCGAAATACGGAACGTCGTTTTCCCTCGCGTATCTGCACGCAAGGATTTTGCCTTCCACACCCCTGTCGCCAAAACCCCCGGGGACGAGAATTCCGTCCGCGTCCGACAAAAGTTTTTCGGCCTTTTGGAAATCTGTGATTTTTTCGGAATCAACCCACTCGATGTCGACGTTCACACCGTTTTCGTAGCCCGCGTGCTTCAACGCTTCCACAACGGAAATGTACGCGTCGTGCAACCGAACGTATTTGCCCACGAGAGCGATTTTCACATTGCCGCGCCTGTTATGGATTCTGTCAACCATCTGTTCCCATTCTGTAAGATCCGGTTCGCAGGAAAGTCCCAGTTCTCTCACCGCCACGTCGTCAAGACCTTGCGAATGAAGATACAGCGGGCATTCGTAAAGCTCGGACAACGTTACGTTGTTTATGACGCAATCGTTTTTGACGTTGCAGAACATTGCGATTTTGTCAAGCATGGAGCGCGGCAGCTCGGCGTCGGAGCGCGTGACGATGATATTAGGGTGAATACCGAAGCTCTGAAGCTCGTGAACGGAGTGCTGAGTCGGCTTGCTTTTGTATTCGTCGCTGCCGGAAATGTACGGCACCAGACAGACGTGCACGAACAAGCAATTTTCTCTTCCGACCTCATAGGAAAGCTGGCGGATTGCCTCGATGAACGGTTGCCCCTCGATGTCGCCGACGGTGCCGCCGATTTCGGTTATTACGACGTCCGCCTCCGTGGTCTTGGCGGTTTTCAGAATGAAATCCTTTATTTCGCCCGTTATATGCGGAACGATCTGCACGGTTTTGCCGAGGTACTCGCCCCTTCTCTCCTTGGTGAGAACGTTCCAGAACACTCTGCCGCTGGTGAGGTTGGAATATTTCGTGAGGTTTTCGTCGATGAACCTTTCGTAATGGCCGAGATCGAGGTCGGCCTCCAGCCCGTCTTCGGTTACGAAAACTTCGCCGTGCTCGATAGGATTCATCGTGCCCGGATCGACGTTCATATACGGATCGAGCTTCTGCGAAGCGATTTTGAGACCTCTGCACTTCAAGAGTCTGCCGAGGCTTGCCGCCACGATACCTTTTCCGAGGCCCGACACGACGCCTCCGGTAACGAAAATAAATTTGCTCATTTTGTCCTCCGTTCGCCTCTTTTGGGTGTTATTTTCCAAAAAAAAGGCGTTTTTTTTTAGAGTTAATCAAAACAACCCCAAAGAAAAACGCTTTTTGATATTCGATTTTTCTAAAAACAGCAATTATGATACAACCGAAAAAAGAGGTTGTCAACGGTTTGAAAAAAATTTTTTCACATTCGGGCGAAAATTTTTTATATCGGCATTTTGTGCGGCGACAAGCGCAAATGTCGTTGACAGCAGACGGCTTTTGAGATAAAATTGTTTTATAAACCCGGGAGGCAGAAAAATGAGAAAAGCCGAACTGTACCACAAACAAATTTTGTCCAGAATCCTCGAAGAAGGCTTTTTGGACGTCAACCCGCGCCCGCACTACGCGGACGGCACTCCCGCTCACACCTTGAGCGTTAATCACGTCATGACCAGCTACGACATTTCCAAGGGCGAATTTCCTATCATCACCCTCAGGCCTATCGCATGGAAAAGCTCGGTGAGGGAAATTTTGTGGATATACAAGGATCAGACCTCCGACCTTTCCGTTTTGGAAAACAAATATAACATCCACTGGTGGAACGACTGGGAGTCTAAGGATCGCCCGGGCACCATCGGCCAGCGTTACGGCGCAACGGTGAAACGCTACGACCTGATGAACCGCCTGCTCGAGGACATCAAAACCAACCCTTACGGCAGAAGGCACATCATGAGCATGTGGCAGGAAAACGACTTTGCCGAAACCGACGGCCTTATGCCTTGCTGCTACGAAACCATCTGGAACGTCAGGGGCGAATTTTTGGATATGGTTCTTGTTCAGCGCAGCAGCGACTTTGCCACCGCGGGCGTCATAAACGAGCTGCAATACGTTGCTCTTTTGATGATGGTGGCGCGCCACACCGGCTACAAACCGGGCGTATTTTCGCACTTTATGGCAAACGTTCAGATATACGACCGCCACGTCGAACAGGCAAAAGAACTTATCGAAAGAGAGCCTGTCGAATGTTCTCCGAGGCTGGTGTTAAACCCCGACGTCAAAAATTTCTACGACGTCACGGAAGCCGACTTTACGATGGAAGGATATCCTTTGGACGAAGTGAAGGCAAAAAACCCGCAGCTCAAGTTTGAACTCGGGATTTAACCGAAACGATGTTTTATAAACCAAAACCCGAGCATAATGCTCGGGTTTTTGTATGTTTTTTTGTTACTCGTCTTCTTCTGCGTATTCGTCCAGAAGCTCGCAATAGGTTTCGTACACTTCGTCCAAAACGTCGTCGTCGGTTTCAAGCTCCAGTCTGCCGCCGTTTTCGTCGATGATTCTGAAAATCATCACCTCGTCGTCGGCCACGCCTTCAAGCTCGACCGTCGGCTTCAATATGGCGTAGTTTGCGCCGCTTTTAAGAGGTATCGTGGCGATTTGCTCGAAATCGACCTCTTGTCCGTCGTCCAGGCGGAGGGTTATTCCGTCGACGTTTTCTTCGTCGAACAGTATGTCTATAAGGGTTTTGTTTTCGTCCATTTTTCTTCTCCTTCGTTTTTACAGTGAAAACTTTTTTATTATTTCGTCCGCCGCCGCTTCCGCGGAGAGCGCAGAATTGTCGAGCCTGAAATAGTTTCTGAACGGAACTTCGCCGATTCTCGATTCACAGCGATATTCTTCGTCGGCCCTGATAAGCCTGTCGTCGGAAACCTCGACGTCCCTTTTCGACGGCTTGTTCTTCAGCCTGTTTTCCGTGCGGTTTCTACGTAGCCTTACCTCTTGCGGCGCAACGAGTTCGGCGTAAAACACGTCGTCTTCGGGTATGTCGAACAGCGACCTGACGTGCGCCAGATAATCCCAGTCGCCTTTATGATCGAAGTCCATCATATACGTGAATATCACGCCCTTCACCGACGAAGCGGCAAGCTCTTTGAAAATCACTTCCCTCACTTCGGTGATAATTTTTGCGTCGTAATATCCGAATATCTCGATAACCGGCTCTATGGTCATGTGATTGTGGAACAACCTCAGCCCCGTCTTTTTGGCTATTTCCTGCCCCACAGTCATCTTCCCTACCGCCGCATTGCCGAGCAAAAACAACAGTTTCATGCTTTTTTCCTTCCTTTTTCCTATCATATCACACCCAAGCCCGTTTCGCAACCCTTTCACCCCACCAAAAAAGCCCGCCGTGCGGGCCTTTTTATGCGGTTATAAGAGTTCGCGCCATTCGACGATGATGTTTTCTATCGGGGAAAGATTGTAGTTTTCTTCCTTATATATGGCTGTGATCATCGCTTTTACCGCCGCCAAAATATGTCTGGAGAACGGAGAGCGTTTGTATTCCGGCAAAAGCGTCGTATTCATTTTGTTATAATCGATATATTTCAAAATATCGTAATGTTTGCCTATTTTTTCGACCAGCTGTTTGTCCGCAAACGGCGCTTCCTTCTTCATGTTTACCGCTTCTACGCCCATATCTATAGCGAGCCTGATTCTCCGATCGTAAAGCGCTTCTTTCAAAATGGCGTCGCCCAAAATTTCAAAATCCGCGTTCGATTGATTTTTCGGAATAAGATAATGTCCGCTTTTCATCGAAACGTCCGTCAGCGCTCGTTTGATTATGTTTGAAGATTGCTTTTTTTGAAGATACGATTCAAAAATATCCATATTATTCTCCGTCGGTATAATTCAGAATTTTTTTGAGTTCTTCTTTCATCATTTCTCGGCGTTTTTCATAAAACTCGTCGAAGTTTTCGAGATCGAGAGAAACTCCTTCCGGCAGATATTTGACCACTCCCGGGTTATTTTCCGCCCAAACTTTCAAATCCGCATCGTTTTTGGACTTGTTTTCCGTGCCTTCGAGAAGCTGAAGATTCGGCAAACGATTGCGCTTTTCTTGCCAATCCTTTATTTTGTCTTCGGTCAAACCGAGTTTTTTGAGGTTTGAGTCGGAGAATTTTGCATAAGGGTGCATGTGATCTTGATGCCACTCCCACTTGTCGAGTTTGACGTGAGGATAAAGTAGCGACAGAATCATAAACGCATACGCGCTTCCCTTTTCATAATCGAGAATTCCTTCCAAAAGCTCGTCGTTAACGGAAAAATCTCGTTGCGCAACGAACTTTAAGTCTTTGAAATATTCCAGCCTAAATCCGTTTTTGGCGAATTTGTCGCTGTTTTCGTCAAGCGCTTTTTTGGTTCGGCTGAGCGCAGAATTTCCAGCCGCGCCGAAAAGCTGCTTGACTTGAGCAACGATGAGATATTTTTTTAATTCTTGTTTGCTTTCTGCAGACTCTTTTTCCGTGAAGTTCTGTACGCCGCGCTTGTAGATGTAATAGACGATCGGTATAACCGCGTTTTTGGAAACGAGGTTTTCGGTACAAAAACCGAACACTGTTAGCAATTCGGCAGCTTTTTTTATGCTTTCCGAAATGTTTTTCCAGTCGTTTTTTATGTGGTCAACGTTTTCTGGAGTAAGGTTTTCCACCTTAAGTTCCGACGTTTCGCACACCAGATATAAACAGGTTCTCATAATAAAGTCGATGTTGAAATCGAAGCTCGATTTTTCCTGTTTGTTGATTGTTTCTATGAGTTCTTCCACTTTTCTTCGCCCGTCCGTCCAACTGCTGATGACGGTGGAGAACAACAAGTCGCTCTTCGAAAGCTTCTTGCCACCCGCATTGACTCTTACAAAAATGTCCAAAACGCTTTCAAGCGAAGTATCGGACTTAACCGGAAAATATGAAATTATTGCGCCACCTTGCGTGGCGTCGCCAGAATTATATATATTAAATAATCGGCGCATATTCTTCTTCGCAAGGCTTCCTAGCCTGTGGTCGTCCATATATTCATCTTTATCGTCATCAGACATACATGTTATGTCTTTGACTTTAAACCAAAACTTTTCCGGACTGTTGACTTTCTCGTTTTCGGCTTCCGTTTCGGACAAAAACTTAAATTCGTACTTCAAATCATTATTGTTGGCTTCCTCGTCGCTGTTCGGATCTTTGTTTAAATTGAGATACAATTCTTTTTTAACGAAGTTTTCCTTTATCCTTCGGCGTTTACGTTTGCCGATTGTGACGATGCTTCCGTGAAAAGCTATGTATAACGAAGTCAAGCGTTGCTGCCCATCGAGAACGCTATATATATTCTCCCAGCCCCCCGGCAATCCGCATGGAGCTTGATCATTGTTTTTATATTTTTCAGGATCATAATCTCTTATAAATTCATAAAGAACGTAATTATTTTTTACTGCGTCAACGCGCTTGATTTTCCAAAACAAAAATGCGCCTATAGGGTAACCGAGCATTATTGAATCCAAAAGTTTTGCGGCGTCTTCGGCTTCCCAAACAAAATGACGCTGAATTGACGGCAAAAACATTTGCGCCCCGGCGATTTTGTCCATTGCTTCTTTGATCGACATATTTTCGTATGACATAATTTTTCTCCTTGCGGTTATTTTTTAATTATATTCGGGTTTTTTGCGTAATATATTTCCACGTCCACGGGGCCGATAGTGAATTTATCACTATTTATAGCTTTATATTATAATACCATAATTCAGATTGATTCTGCAAGGTTTTTGCAAAAATCCGAACGTTAGCATTATTTATTGTTCGTTGCGGCAATTTGCTTGCATAGAAACAATTTCTCCTTTTGCTATAATTCAATTTTTATCTTGCTTTTTGAAGCGGTAAACGTGCAAATACGTGATCGGCCACCTGTCGTAGCCTCCTTTAAGTACGTCGATTTCCGGTTCGAAACCGGATTTTTGCAGAAGTCGTTTTTTGTTTTCGCTCACTTCTTCTTCGATATATCTGACGATCTGCGGGCGAAACCTTTTCTTTTGATACGTGAACCTGCGAACGTTTTCAACCGTCCACCACAGCTTGCCCGCCAAAGCCATTTCGGACAGCAGCTTTATGGTACTTGCAAATTCGTCCTCTTTTTCAGGCGTAAAAATCGTTGGTATCAGATAGGCAACCGAGTCGCCGACGCTCCAGCGCACGTCCAAAACGCCGATGGCTTGGCCGCTTTCCGCGTCTTCCGCCAGAAAATCGCCGTACACGGGCGGCAGTTTATATTTCTTGCTAAACTCTTTTGACTCGGCAAGCGTAACCGGACGAACGACGAATTTGTCCGTCCTAAACGGCTTATTCGGATTTGGCAAGCCATACACCGTGTGCCGCGAAGATACAAAAACGGTTTTTTTCACTTCCTTTTTCACCGAAGCTATAAATTCCAGTTCCTCTTTGGTGAAATCGGCCTTGTCAAATCGGCCGCCTTTGCCCGCCGAACCGCATATCTCGGCCACGGTGTTCCAAAGCGCAACGCCATACGCTTCGTTATGCTCGGCGAACAATGCGTGAAACATTGCAAGGCATTCTTCGTAGTACTCGGGCGAGATTTCTTTCTCGCGCATGGAAATGCCCAAATTTCCTGCGCGCGCATAATCTTCCATTCCGAACTTTTGATTCAAAAACTCGTCCGCAGGCTTTTCGGCGCGTTCCCTTCTTTTCCATAAATCAGCCATTTTTTACTCCTTTATCAGATGATAGTATAACGTATCGAATTCGCCGTAAGGCGACGCATACGGCGATTTTTCGTATAGCCCTTCCAAAATGAACCCGCTTTTTTCCGCAACTTTTGCCGAGGCCTCGTTGCCAGCCAAAACGGCCAGCGTTATAGCGGAAAACACGGCTTGCCTCTTGTCGAACACGGTGCGGTCGGGCGTAGGCTCCGGAAACAACAATTTCCCCGAAAAAGCCGCGGCGCAAAAGGCTTTCACCGCTTCTGTGGCGTAGCCGCTCAATCTGTATTCTTTGAAAACGAAATATGTAAGGTCGTTTCTTCTCCCCGTTCCCACAAACCCCAAAAGCTTTTTGTCGGCGTTTCTTTCGATGACGAAATCGAAACATTCTTTAGGGTAGGCTTTCTTTTCTTTCGGGCAGCAATATGCAATGCGGCCCTCTTTGTCTGTTTGAAACCGGCGGCGTATCTCGCGAAAATCCTCTATCGTCGGCGGCCGCAGCGTCAACCTTTCCGTCAAAATCGGTTCGCTTACGTTAGGAAAACTATAGCACGCCCCATACGGCCGCAATCCGGTTTGCCGAATGCAAAAATCCTGTGCGGCCTTCACCATTTTCCATTCTTCTTTCGTGAAATCATCTTTTGTAAATCGCAAGCGCGGCGAGCCGCCGTCATCGGCGCATAAACAGTCTTTCAAAAACACGTCGAAGCGTTCGTTATGCAAGGCGAACAAAAAGTGAAACGCTCCGAGATGGCGTCTGTAACTTTCTTCGCGTCTTTCGTCCAAACATTTTTCGCCCGGTTTTTTCCAAAGACACAAAAGGTTTTCATTCCAAGTTTCGTCGTAGTGTTCTTTCAAAAATGCGATTGCCTCTCTAGCGCATTCAGCAAAGTATTCCGATGCTTTTTGACCTATATATTTTTTCATTTTTCCTCACTTTTAAAAGCATTTGGGCGGCGGATAGATTGTTAAAAAGTTTTATATCCCGCTTCGCGGATTTGTGTTTTTATCCTTCTTTCGAATTCTCTTTCGTCAACGAGATCGTCAAGACGATAGTTGAAGTTTGCTCCGGAAAAGCTGGTTGAATATCTGACGTCTTTCGCGCCGGCTTTTTCGAGCAACCGTTTGATTTCTTCTTCAGGTTTAGTGAATTGCACGCTGATGTTTCGATTTTTCATAATGCTTCTCCTTGTTCGTTGTTTTTTGTGGTTTGCCTGCCGCCCAAGGCTTTGAACAACCGAATTATATAACACACGATGTACCACTTATGGGACATTTGGGGTTGTTTTCGGAAAAATCAGATAAAATTTAACAAAATAATTACGGATTCTTAAATCAATTATAATTCCGTTTCGGAATTATATCAACGGTTCGCAATGGTATAATTCCATTAAAGAATTATAGGATAATATATATGAAAGCAAGAAAACGGGAGTACGGCGACTGCAATCTTATCGGCAGGAACGTCGAAAAACTCCGAAAACAAAGAGGAATAAAGCAAAAAGATTTCATTGCCAAATTGCAACTTTTGGGCGTGGACGTCAACCCTACGAGTTATTCGAAACTGGAGGGGCAGGTTCGGATTGCTACGGATAAAGAAGTGTTTGCCATTGCAAAAGTTCTGGGAGTTGCGGCAGAAGAGCTTATCGACAAATAAACGAAAAACCGCAGTGGAAACTGCGGTTTTCTCTATGCGGTTATTCTATTTTATTTCCTTATATCTGCCGAAGCGGCAGCGGAAGGATCTGAAGGGCTTATGGTTTACGCCAAGCAGGGCGTCCATTTCATTTGCGGAGGAAGAAAATTTGGAATTCATGAAGTGCGTGAGAACGTAGTTTACGGTTTTTACGTTTCCGTTTTGCGCCCGTTTCGAAAAAATAGTTCGACGTTTTTCGTGAAATTTTTTCGGAAATTAAACCGTTGGTTGAATTGCTATCTATCAAAATCGGTCATTGACGAGAAATACGGCCGGGAGTATAATGGAATTATCAAAACAACAGGAGAAAAATCAGATGAATTTCAACGAACATTTATTGCGAATCAGAAAAGCTTCTCACCAAACGCAACAGGCACTGGCAGATTATCTCAACATTTCCGTTCAATCGGTTTCAAAATGGGAAAAAGGAACGGCCTCGCCGTCAATAGAATACCTGCCTCAAATCGCAAGATTTTTCCATTGCTCCGTAAACGCCTTCTTTTCCGAATACGAATTGCAGCTGACGGAAAAATTCGCCGCGCCGCTCGACGATAAGTACGTTCTCGCTCTCTACGAGGAAATTCTGCATCAACAAAACGTCCTCAAAAGCAATCCCGAATGGCCGGACACCGAATTCGTCGACAACGCCTATCCTTTTGAATCGATGTTCTTGCCGGGACTATACGAATTTTTGAAAACGCATACGCACGTAACCGCCAGAGATTTGCAGGAAAATTTGTTTATCGGCTACGGCTTGGCCGCAGATATAATTTACGCTTTGGTCGAAATGGGAATTGTGGATAACAAAATCGGAAAAGAAATCGTGAAAGAGAAAATAGATTTGATTCTCCCTTACGTTAACGAAAATACGAAAAAATAATTCATAAAAAACAAACAGCCCGACAGCTGTCGGGCTGTTTTTATTTGTCGAGGGACACTACGCGCGGTGCGCGTGGTCGCGAAGCGGCCGTAGGTTCGAGCCGTTTGGCAACAAAAAAACACCGCTCTTAGGCGTTCCCTATAAGGGATTTTTAGGCAATATAAAAGACTAACGAACACCTTTCGTTAGTCTTTCTTTTTTATCCCGCAAAAGCACACGACTTTGCTTGCAAAGTATAGTGTGCTAAACTTTTGAAAATTTTCCCACAAAATTAACAACTCGATAAATTGGAATTTGTCGCGCTCTGTTTTATAACCGAAAAGTTTTCGTCGCAATCGTTTCTCTAAAGGCTTTATCGTGTTCGACAAAAATCATCGTAGGCGAAAATTCTTTTATGAGCTGCTCAATCTGCATACGAGAATACACATCAATAAAGTTAAGTGGCTCATCCCATATGTACAGATGCGCTTGCTCACAGAGGCTTTTCGCTATCAAAACTTTTTTCTTTTGACCGCCTGAAAAATCTTGTATATCTTTTTCAAACTGTACGCGCTCAAAGTCCATTTTCCGCAGAATTGCTTTGAATAAACTTTCATCTATATGGTTTTCTTCAGCGAAAGCTGATAAACTCCCTTGTAGATGTGAGGTGTCCTGCGGCACATAGGATATGATAAGTCCCGATGCAAGCTGTATCGTACCTGTATGCTCGATTGGCTCACCGATTATAAGTTTAAGCAAACTGCTTTTTCCGCTTCCGTTTCTACCGTCAAGGACAACTCTATCTCCTTGCCGTATTGTAAATGAAACGGGTTCGCATATCGCATTTTCGTCATAACAAACAGAAACATCAGAAAGGGTAACGAGTGTTTCTGCGTGATACATCAACGTAGTGAGCTTCAAATTCTCGGCAGTTTCGATGTTTTTTAGAAGCCCTGATTTCTGCTCAATAGCTTGCAGTTGCCTTGCTTCGATTGCTTTTGACCGTTTCATCATCTTTGCTGCTTTATGCCCGACATAACCCTTGTCGGCTGCTCCTTTTTTCGATGCTTCTACACGATCAGACCACACCGCAGAGCGTTTCGCCGATTGTTGTAATCGAGCAATATCCTTTTGTAAGCGTTCATTTTGTTCGAGTTCAAATTCTTGTTGACGTTCAAAGTTCTCCATCCAAGACGAAAAATTTCCGCTTTGTACTTCAATGCTTGCTCTATTCAGCGACAAAATATGGTCAACACATCCATCCAAGAAGGCACGGTCGTGAGATACGAGTATAAAGCCTTTTTTCTTTTTTAAATATGCTGATACCATTTCACGAGCGTGAACGTCTAAATGGTTCGTTGGCTCGTCAATCAAAAGAAAATGTCCTTCGTTGCAAAATAAAGCCGCTAACAGTATCTTTGTCTGCTCACCGTTTGATAGAGTTTCAAATGGACGGTAAAGCACATCTGCCTCCACATCCAAGTAAGACAGTTCTCGCATTAACTCCCATTCCTCTGCCGCAGGGGCGATTTCAGAGAAAATTTCACACGTAAGCTTCGCTTTATCCGATACGGGATATGGAAAATAATCGAACTGCACGGATGCGTGAATTTTACCGCTATACTCATACTTTCCGAGCAAAAGATTTAACAGCGTTGTTTTTCCTCTGCCGTTTCTTCCCACAAAGCCGAGCTTCCAATCGGTATCAATTTGAAAGCTTATGTTTTCAAAAACATTATCATAACTCGTTGGATAGGAAAACGTAAGATTTTCTATTTTAATCATTGACATAAACTAAATCCTCCTTTGCATGGCTTAATAAATACAAAGTCGGCGTTTCGGTGATATTTCACTCCGTATAGATTTCACCGTTTTATACCGACACTATAATAATTTTCAAGACCACTTTCTCCAACACAACTGTCGTTTAAAGCGAATCCCACAACAACTAAATCAGGATGATAACTTAAAACGTCCCTATCAATTCTTGTAAGTCCGTTTATTGCATTATCTCCACTTATTCCACTGTTAATTATATTAATTTGCACAGACGGATACAAAATATTGAGTATCTCCCTAACATGCGTTGAATATGCACTATTGTAATCAAAAACAGTTTCAAGTGTAGTTTCAGAAGTATAATAACATTCAAAACATCCTTGTGTTATACGGAGTAAATCATGTGTAACAATCATTTCTTCTGCTTTCATGGGTAGCACCTCCTAAAAATTATTTTTTGTTTTCATCAAATTCTTATTTATCGATGAGTTGATTATAACATAAAATTAACTTTAATTCAATCTGTTTTATGTGGGTAAAAGAAAACTCGACTTATTGAAAGTCGAGTTTTATAAAATATTCAATTAAAATCCCTAAGAGTGACGCCCTTTGCGATGTGTTTTTGTTGGTGGGCGAGCAGGGCTCGTAAAATAGCGAGAGTGATGTCGCTTGCGACAAAAACGGAGCGTCAGCTGTGACCCGAGGGGCACAACGCGCGGTGCGCGTGGCCGCAAAGCGG
>ULJZ01015315.1_pt1 | contig 12051 bp, 10 predicted proteins | sample 1951021 | NCBI WGS metagenome assembly ULJZ01 (sample SAMEA4835487, study PRJEB28245) | human gut metagenome | biome: gut microbiome; material: fecal sample | place: Denmark | collected 2008
AGCCCGCTGAAACGTTTATTTGAAATTCCTGTTTTAGCACGTCTGACATTCTTTAAGATGCTTGCGGTAAACTCATTCAAGCCGTACTTTTCGGCATAAGCTGTAAGAACCGGTAATTCAGGTTTTGCTTTAGAGCTGTCTGTAATTTCCATAAGTTCAAGTACAAGCGGTAGGTAATTACGCTCGGATTCGCTGATAAAAGTTTCATCAAAGCTGTATCTGTCATATATATTAGCCGCCATACAAACTACTATATCCCATACGCCATCGGAGTAATATGTTTTCCTGCACGGCATCATTTCAGCACTTGCGCAATCAAACTTCAGTTCAAAATCTTCATCACCTCGTTCTTCGCTCCATACTGAGAAATGAATCACATTTTCATTTTCATCAATGCACATCTCATAGACAAGTACATAGCTGTCTTCAGGCATTGTATATTCGGCTTTAACTTTGTCAAGGCAAACCTTTAAAATGAAACCTTCCATATCAAAGAGAACAACCGCTTTGTTTTCTTCCGTTCCGGTCAGATATATATTGCAATAGAATAACGAATCGTCATTGAATTTGCTGAATATTTTTTGCGTGAGCTTATCAATATTATTCATAACTGCCTCCTGTATTATTTTGTACTTACATTTTACCATAACTGCGCCGACAGTGCAACCACAAACGCAAAAACACCGCAGTGGAAACACTGCGGTGAATGTTAATGTGGGAAGCTCCAAAATAAAGAACAACCTCCCGTTTTAATTATCTTACTTCTTCTTTATAACCGTTCCCTGTCTTGTTTCCTCGACAGTATAGCCCATTGCGGTTATCTTATCTCTAAGCTCATCGGCAAGTGCGAAGTTCTTATCCTTACGTGCCTGCTTTCTCTGCTCGGCAAGCTCAAGAATTTCGGCAGGAAGCTCCTCAGCTGTATCGGCGGGCTTTTCGTTTACAGCCTTTGCCTTTTCGATAAGCGACAGCGAAAGCACCTTGTCGAAGTCGGCGATAAGCGCCAGCTTTGTTGCGGGTGTTGTGTCAGCCTTTAATACGTCATACAATGCAGTGATTGCAAGCGATGTGTTTATATCGTTGTCCATAGCGGCGGTGAAGCCCTCACGGAGCTTATCGTAAGCCGCCTTGTCAACCTCGCCCTGCTCCGCCTTTAAAAGCTGTGCTATCTTAGCAACCAGCTTTTCGTATGCGCCCTTTGCATTATCAAGATTCTCGTAAGTGAATACGAGCGACTTTCTGTAGTGTGACAGCAGGCAGAAGAAACGGTATATCACGGGGTCGTAGCCCTTGCTTTCAAGCAGGGATACCGTAAGGAATTCGCCCTTCGACTTGCTCATCTTGCCGCTGTTTGTATTGAGATGGTGAACGTGGAACCAGTAGTTGCACCACTTATGACCGAGATAAGCCTCACTCTGTGCTATCTCATTTGTGTGGTGGGGGAATGCGTTGTCGATGCCGCCGCAGTGAATGTCCAGATATTCACCGAGATGCTTCATACTTATGCAGCTGCACTCGATATGCCAGCCGGGGTATCCTACTCCCCACGGGCTGTCCCACTTGAGTTCCTGATCGTCAAACTTTGACTTTGTGAACCACAGAACGAAGTCAGCCTTGTTTCTCTTGTTGCCGTCCTCCTCAACGCCTTCACGGACACCAACCGCAAGGTCTTCCTCCTTGAAATCGTTGAAAACATAATACTTTTCGAGTTTGGAGGTATCAAAATAGATATTTCCGCCTGCTTCATAAGCGTAGCCCTTTTCGATAAGGGAAGAAATTACCTTGATGAAATCTGCGATACAGTGCGTTGCAGGCTCTACAACGTCGGGACGCTTGATGTTCAGCTTAGTGCAGTCCTCGAAGAAAGCGTCTGTGTAATACTTTGCTATCTCCATAACTGTCTTATGCTCACGCTTTGCGCCCTTCAGCATCTTGTCATCGCCTGTATCTCCGTCACTTGTCAGATGTCCTACATCGGTAATGTTCATTACACGCTTTACATCATAACCGACATAGCGCAGGTACTTTTCAAGCACATCCTCCATAATGTAGCTGCGCAGATTTCCTATGTGTGCAAAGTGGTACACAGTAGGTCCGCAGGTGTACATATTTACCTTACCCTCGACATTCGGCACGAATTCTTCCTTTTTGTGTGACAGTGAATTATATAACTGCATTTTCTTATCCTCGCTTTTATTTAATATTGTTTTCTTTAAGTTCTTCTCTGAGCAGGTCTATCTCGCTCTGCATTGTTTCAAGCCTGCTCTGCAAGGCACATATCTGCTGTGCCACAGGGTCGGGAATGTGTATCTGGTCAAGGTCACAGGCATTTACCCTCTGACCGTCACGGCGTACTATCCTTGCAGGAACGCCGACCGCAGTTGAGTTAGGCGGTACCTCCGACAGCACAACGGCATTTGCGGCTATCTTTGCGTTATCGCCCACCTTGAAAGGACCGAGAACCCTTGCTCCCGAGCCTACCATTACATTGTTGCCGAGCGTCGGGTGACGTTTACCGGTATCTTTACCCGTACCGCCGAGCGTTACGTTCTGATAAAGCGTGCAGTAGTCGCCTATCTCGGTAGTTTCGCCTATTACAACGCCGCTTCCGTGGTCGATGAACAAGCCCTTTCCTATCGTTGCGCCGGGGTGTATCTCTATACCCGTTTTCCGCAAAGCACGCTGTGATATCCACCTTGCAATGAAATAATGCTTTTTAAGGTACCATTTATGCGCCCTGCGGTATGCCCTTACAGCCTTGAAGCTGGGATACAGGAAAAACACCTCAAGATCGCTCTTTACGGCAGGATCTCGTTCTCTGACCGATTTTATATCCGCTTTAATTTTATCGAACATATGTTTCCTACCCTTCTCCGAAAATAAAAACGCCCTCGTCTGCATAACAGACGAAGGCGATATTTCTATCACGGTTCCACTTCGCTTCGGAGCTTACACTCCCTCTATGTCTTTAACGCAGACTACACGGGCAGAGATACTGATAAGTCTGAACGTTCCCTCTGCCGACCCGGATAAAAAATCCGTACAGCCGCACTTCACCGCAAATCAGTCTGCCGTCTTTCACCTTACACGGCTCTCTGTGAAACTTTTTCCCGGTTACTCTTGCCATACACGGTCTTTGCACTTATGCTTCATTATATGTTTAGTGTATCATAAATGCAACGCTGTGTCAAGCGAAAAATCAAATATGCCGTTACTCCGAAATATTCTTTGCAACAGGCAGTCTTACGCAGACAAGCGTTCCCTTGCCAAGCTCGCTGTCAAGAGTTACCGTGCCGCCGTAGCAGTTGACGATATGCTTTACTATGGAAAGGCCCAGACCGGTACTGCCCTCTTTGGTGCTTCTGCCCTTATCCACTCTGTAGAAACGCTCAAATACACGGTTAAGCGATTCCTTAGGGATACCTATGCCGTTATCCCTTACATAGATACAGCCTGTCTCGCCCACATCGTGAAGCATTATCTCAACCCTGCCGCCGTCCTTGTTGTACTTTATGGCATTGCTGACTATGTTTTCGACAAGCTCGTATATGTGCTTGTATGCGGCACGGACGGTAAAGCTGTCGCCTGACAGTTCTATCGTGACATTTCTGGCAGAAGCCGCAGGCTCCAGACATTCCTTTACCGCTGTGCATATCTCGGACAGCTTACAGTCGGTCACTTCCTCGGCTGTCGTCTTGTTTTCAAGCGAGGATATTTCAAGAATGTCGCTGATGATTGTTGACATTCTCTTGGCTTCGGTAAGAATTTTTCCGATGTAATAATCCTTCTTATCCTTAGGCACAAGTCCGTTTTCAAGAAGCTCAGCAAAGCCCGAAATTGCCGTCAACGGCGTTTTCAGCTCGTGACCGGCATTTGCAAAGAAATCGGCTTTTAGCTGTTCGGACATACGCTTGTCGGTAACGTCACGGATAACCATAAGTCCGCCGTGCATTGCGTCTATTCCGCTCTTGGATACGGGGAATACCTGCACGAGCAAGATCCTGCCGTCAACGGTGCTTTCTATAGTTACCGTCCTGTCTTCGTTCGCCGCTTTTTCCGCTCCGCTGATTATCTCGGGCTTTCTTGCAAGCTCGGGTACAGTTGAAGCACCGCTTTCATCAGAAGCACCGAGCAGCTTAAGTCCGGCACGGTTTATCGAAATTACCGAAAGATCGTTATCGTAAAGAATTACGCCGTCCTGAAGGCTTTCAAGTATGAAGCGTTCCTTTTCACGCTCGTTTTCAAGCGTCTTCATATTATCCTGTATGCTTTTACGCATAAAATTGAACATTGTGACAAATTCGTCAAGCTCCGGGTATTTGTGCGAGGGTATCTCGTCAAGCTCCGCAGAGATTTTTTCGTCACCGACATATTTCATGCCGCTCATAGCCTTTGATATGCTGTTTATCGGCTTCATTATCTGGCGGGCAACACTGCTCACCGCTATAAGCCCTGCTATTATGCCTATTGCGGCAGCTATCAGCATAGGCGCTATGAACATTGACGCAAAATCCATATAGCTGTTTATATTGTAGCTTATTCTGATTATATCGTCGTCCTTAACCTTCATAGCGGCATAAATCTGATTTTTGCCGAGCGTCTTTGAGTATCTTACAGCTACTCCGCTTCCTGTAAGCTCTGCCTGCTTTATCTCCTCACGGGTGCTGTGGTTATCGTCCGGCTCGCCGTCGATATAGGTATCTACAAATACAGTTCCGTCCTTATTGATAAAGCTCACTCTGGCATTGCCGACAAGTGAGCTTAATCTGTTTGCAAGGTCATAGTCGTGGTCGGTTTCGTCCTCATATATCACACGGATAAGTCCGAGAGAAGTCAGCATATCGCTTTTTCTGACGTTCTGCTCCGTGCTTGAAAGAAGTGCGGTAGCAGATACAACGCACACCGACATAACTATCGCAATTACTATAAGAAAACGTACTATAAGCGCTTTTTTCATCTGTACGTCCTCCTGTTATTCTCCTATAAATCTGTAGCCTACTCCTCTTACCGTTTTGATAAGATGAGCGTTCTCGGCATCATCGCTGAGTTTTTTTCTGAGCGTTCCTATGTGCATATCGAGCGTTCTTGTTTCACCGACAAAATCTATACCCCACACTTTCGTGAGAAGCTCCTCACGGCTGACAACTCTTGCCCTGTTCTTCAGAAGATACAAAAGAAGCTCGTATTCCTTCAGCGTAAGCTCTATCGGTCTGCCGTCACGGCTCACCTCTCTGAGAGATGTGTTTACCGTTATGCCGCCTGCAGTAATCTTATCGGAAACACTGTCCGACGTGCTTCTGCCGGAACGCCTTAAAAGTGCCTTTATTCTTGCGGCAAGTTCCATAATGCCGAACGGCTTTGTGAGATAATCATCTGCTCCGTTTTCAAGCCCGAACACCTTGTCTATCTCGGCTGATTTTGCTGTCAGCATAAGTATAGGCGTATTCTTTGTCTGCTCGTTTTCACGAAGAATCTTCACTGCCTGCACACCGTCCATACCCGGCAACATTATATCAAACAGGAATATATCCGGCACCTGCTTTTCGGTTGCGGCAAGACAATCCTCCGCACTGACAAAGCTCTCCACCTCGTATGAATAAGCCGAAAGAGCAACCGTCACAAGCTCTCTTATACTGTCATCGTCCTCTGTAATATAGATACGTTCAGCCATTGTATCAGCCTCCAAAGTTTATATAATACGGGTATTCTTGTATTCTCCCGTCTTGAAGAATTCCACCCACTCGCAGATATTTACCGCATGGTCGGCTATTCTTTCAAGATATTTCACTATCATAAGGGCATCGACCGCAACATCACCGCTGCAATGCTCGCTCTTTATAAGCTCTACTATGCGATTTCTTATAGAAACGAACAGCTCGTCTACCTCATCGTCAGCCTTTATCGTTTCATTCGCAAGCTCCATATCTGTAGTTACAAATGAATCTATAGAGTGCGAAACCATTATTATTACCTTTTCGCTCATAGTCTGAATCTCTCTTACTATGTGCATAATAGCGGATACGTCTGCGGTAAGGCTGATCTCCGCAATATCTGCGGCATTGTCGGCTATACGCTCCATATCAGTCACCATTTTGAGCGCCGCAGAAACCTTACGAAGATCTCTTGCGACAGGCTGTTCACGAAGTATTATGGACAGGCACTGGCTCTCGATGTTCTTCTCTTCCTCATCTACCGCTCTGTCGCCGTCTACTACCTTTTTTGCAAGAACGGCATCGCTGTCACGCAGTGCTGTGATAGCTGAAGCTATCGCCTCCTCTATCATTCCGCCCATACGGATAAGGTCGTTATTCAGCTTGCCGAGCTTATGTTCAAATGTTTCTCTCATTTCTGTTTGCCCTTTCTAATATAATATCACACATAACGTATAAAATCAACCGAAACGTCCTGTGATATAATCTTCCGTCCGCTTATCAACGGGACGTGAGAACAGTTCGTCTGTCGGTGCGTACTCGACCATTTCTCCTACAAGGAAGAAAGCCGTGTAATCCGAAATTCTTGTTGCCTGCTGCATATTGTGAGTTACAATAGCTACCGTGTACTTTTCCTTGAGCGTGTTCATAAGCTCCTCGATTTTAAGCGTCGATACAGGGTCGAGCGCCGATGTAGGTTCGTCCATAAGAATGACCTCAGGCTGAACGGCGATTGCTCTTGCGATACAGATTCTCTGCTGCTGACCGCCCGAAAGACTGAGTGCGGATTTATGAAGTCTGTCCTTTACCTCGTCAAAAACAGCCGCACCGATAAGGCTCTCCTCGACTATCCTGTCGAGCTTTGCCTTGCTCTTTATGCCGTGTACTCTCGGTCCGTATGCTATGTTATCGTAAATGCTCATCGGGAAAGGATTTGGCTTCTGGAACACCATTCCTATCCTGCGGCGCAGTACGTTAGTGTCAACGCCGTCAGCGTAGATGTCCTCGCCGTCAAGCAGAAACCGACCTGTTATCTTACAATCCGGTATCAGATCGTTCATACGGTTAAGGCTTTTCAGATATGTGGATTTGCCACAGCCCGAAGGACCGATGAAGGCGGTTATCTTATTTGTCTTTATATCAAGGTTTATGTCCTTGAGAGCGTGATTTTCTCCGTAATATAGATTTACATTTCTTGTACAGAGCTTTACATCGCTCTGAGGCACGATTATATCTGACATTGTTTATCCTCTTTTCTTTTTACGGCATTATACCGAGCGTTTCTTTCTTATTCTGTAAGCGACCAGTTTTGCGCATATATTGATTATAAGCACTGTTACAAGCAGTACAAGCGCTGTAGAGAATGCGTACTTCATTTCGGCACCGCCACGCTGTGCATACTGGTAAAGCTGAACAGTGAGCGAGCCGCCCTGATTCATCACCTTGCCGAAAATATCGCCGAGCGAATTTATACCTACCTCAGCGGCAATACCTGCTGTGAAGATAAGCGCCGCAGACTCGCCTACTATTCTGCCTATGGACAGGATTACCGAGGTCAGTATACCGTCTATACAGCTTGGAAGAACAACGGTCCTTATAGTATGCCACTTAGGTGCGCCAAGTCCGACAGCACCCTCTCTGTAGCCCATAGGAACGGTCTTTATCGCCTCCTGCGTGGTACGGATTATGGTGGGCAGTACCATTATTGACAATGTCAGCGCACCTGTAAGCAGTGAGTAGTTCACCTTGAAGATATTGTAGAAGAACACGCTGCCGAAAAGTCCGTATATGATTGAGGGGATGCCTGCAAGCGTTTCGGTAGTGAATTCGATTATTCTTGTAAGTCTGCCCTGCTTTGCGTATTCGGTAAGATATATTGCCGCACCTACGCCGACAGGTGTTGCGATGATAAGCGTAATCACTACAAGATAAAGCGTATTTATTATATTGCCGAGTACGCCGTAGTTTTCATAAGGATATGAGAACGCCGGAGTTGTAAGGAAGTTCAGGCTCATTCCATCTGTGCCTTTTACGGCTATGTATATAATCATACCGAGCGTCAGCGCAACGACTATGCCGGACGAAAGAAAAATCAGAGCCTTCAGCACTATGTCGCTTACTCTTCTGCGCTTTTTAGTAAGAGAATTCGTAACTGCTTTTGCCATAATCTATCACGCCTTTCCTGCGGTCTTTGCCGCTTTTTCCTTTTTGCCGCCCTTTTTGAGTATACCGTTGAGTATCAGATTTATTATCATAATGAACACAAACAGCACAAGTCCTATCGCAAAGAGCGCCTCTCTGTGAAGTCCGCTTGAATACGGGAATTCGGCAACGATACCTGTTGTGAGGAATTTTACCGATGAGAACAGCTCCGGCATATTTGCGCTGTTGCCTGCGACAAGGATGATAGCCATAGCCTCACCTATCGCTCTGCCGACACCGAGAACGACACCGGACGCAATACCCGACTTTGCGGCGGGGATAACTACCTTGAAGATAGTCTGTATCCTGGTAGCTCCCAGTCCGTAGCTTGCCTCTCTGTATTCGGAAGGAACGGCGGATATTGCGTTCTCCGAAATGTTTATGATAGTGGGGAGTATCATTATGGCAAGTACGATTATGGCACTTGCGAGGTTTGCGCCGCCTGTGAACTGATGTGCAGGATCATTAGCATAAATGACCTCCTCCAGTGCGTACATAAGCGGCTTTACAAGATTTGCGCCGAGCAAACCGTATATAACCGACGGGATACCTGCAAGAAGCTCGACCGCAGGCTTTACTACGTTCTTCATAGCCTTAGGTGCAAGCTCGGACAGGAACACCGCTGTGAGAAGTCCTATCGGAACACCGATCACTATTGCGCCGAGAGTGCCGAATACCGACGTGAGAATCAGCGGAAGGATACCGAACTGTTCTTTTTTTGCGTACCATGTGTCGCCGAACAGAAAATCGGTCAATCCGATTTTTCCTATGGCGGGAGCACCGGATATTATCATATATATCGTTATCATCAGGACGCACGCTACCGCTGTGATCCCACACACGGTAAATATGTACTTCATTACACGCTCTGTAACGTTTGTGAATCCCGATTTTTTACTTCTTATAGCAGATCTCTGCTTTCCGACCGAGCCTACCGCAACTGCTGCGCCGCTTGTCTTTTCCAAGTAAACCATCCTTTCAGGGCTATACATACTTATACAGCAAATTCCGGTAACGGATTGCTACCGGAAAAGTGCTTACTGTACAGGAATTATCGACTTGTTTTTACTTTACGGGAACTGCACCCTGTGCAAGTACGAGTGCCTGACCTTCTTCTGAGAGAATGAAGTCAAGATAAGCCTTAACAAGCTTGTTATCGGAACCCTTGAGTGTTGCGCAGATAAAGGGTCTCTGTACTTCATAAGTGCCGCTCTTTACGTTTTCTTCTGTAGCTTCAACGCCGCCGACCTTGAGCGCTTTTACTGTTTCGTCAACGTTTGCAAGTGAAGCGTAACCGATAGCACCGTCTGTTGTTGCAACTGCGTTGATAACTGAACCTGTAGACTCAAGTTCCTGTGCGTACTTCGGTTCCTTGTCGCCCATTACGATAGACTCGAAACCGTCTCTTGTACCTGAGCCGTCCTCACGGCCGATAACTACGATAGCCTTGTCATCTCCGCCAAGCTCCTTCCAGTTTGTAATCTCGCCGGAATATACCTTTGCAAGATTCTCAAGTGAGATGTCTTCGAGCTTGTTTACAGGGTTTACTACGAGAGCGATACCGTCAAGTCCTACTACTGTAGCGTCGAGCTTTTCAGCTTCTTCGTCCTTGAGCTTTCTTGATGAGTTACCGATGTCGCACTTGCCCTCTGAGGCTTCCTGGATGCCTGTACCTGAACCTGTGAGGTTTAAGTTAACTGTTACGCCCTTGTTCTTTTCCATAAATGCGCCGTTAACAGCCTTGATAACTTTTTCCATTGATGTTGAGCCGTTCATTGACAGTGTGCCGCTGAGTTCCTCTGTAGCTGTAGATGATGCTTCGGAAGATGTGCCTGCTACGCTGCTTGTTGCAGTTTGGGAACAGCCTGTTGCTGCAGCAACTAAAGCTGCGCCTGCGATAAGTGATATTAATTTCTTGTTCATGTTGTTTCCTTTCTTAAGGGTCATACCCCTCGGAGTTTTCCTGATACTCCATAATGTTTATGTACATTTTTATCTGCCGTTCGGTTTCCCTCCCGACTACATTTCATATTATAGTCGCAACGGGCTTTACATTAAAGCAAGGAATGGTATAAAGTCGGTAAAGTTTTTGTAAAGCCGCATATTCCGCATAGCAAAGCCAAACTATACACCGACTTTACATTTTTGCCGTGCGACTTTACATTCGATTTTTAACGCTTTACAGTTTTCAGCCGTCACTCCGAATAGCTTTATATCTTGATTTGACGGTTAATTTATGGTAGAATAATATCAAAAGTCACACGAAAGAAGGTATAATATGCCACACTCATCGGGCGGAGGCTCTCACGGGGGCGGAAGCCACCACTCCTCATCGCACAGCTCGTCACACCGTTCATCATCGGGAGGCGGCTCAAGCAGAATAAGAACCAGCCGCACATATTTCCCCGGTGCAAGAAGATTTGTCTACTACAGAAACGGCGTTCCGAACTACGTCTACTCGGATACCGATTTATCAAAAGGTCCGAGCAAGCTGAGATTTTTAATGCTCATATTCTATGTACCGTTTGTTCTGGCGGCATTTTTGATGATATTCACGTCTTTCGGCGTACCCGAAAAGCTGAAGGTTGATTATAACTCGCAGATAGTCATACAGGACGACGCTAACGTACTCGGAGATACAACGAAGCTCGGCGACGCACTTGAGGATTTCTTCAACACAACGGGTATTTCTCCTGCGGTAATAACTGTTTACAACTCCGACTGGGAGGATAACTATACCGATCTTGAGAAGTACGCTTATGAGCTTTATGTAAACCGGTTCTATGACGAAAAGCACTGGCTGATAGTGTATTCTCAGCCGAAAGATCCCGACGATGAATTCAACAACTGGTACTGGGAGGGTATGCAGGGCGATGATACCGACAGTATCATTACTTCATCCGTAGCATACGATTTTACAAATGATCTGCACAAGAGGCTGCTTGTCGAGGGAACAAAGGTAAATGACGCTATCACCGACAGCTTTAACGCACTTACTCCTACTGTAATGAAGTTCAGATTTGATGGCGAAACCTTCGGAATAGGAATCTTTATGCTCCTGTTCGTCTGCATACACGCATTCTTTATGGTATTCTTCCGACCTGACGCAAAGAAATACAAGGGAGCAAAGGAAGTGCCGCTTGACGACAACTACGCTCCTCCTCAGCAGACTGCACCGCAGCCGCAATCTGTCGTAATGAAACAGGCATCCTGCGAATACTGCGGAGGCGTCTATACCGTAGGCAGCTGCAACGCCTGCCCTCACTGCGGCGCACCTATTCAGCCGCAGGATTACACTGTTCCCGTACATAACGGCACGAGTACAGCAAACACAACAAGCACAAACATGCATTAACAATCATTGAGGTATAATATGAACGGCTCAAGAATAACCGATTCGCCTATAGGCAATGTACTGCTTATAATCGGCTCTGTCATAGCGGTTATGGCACTTGTCTGTGTCATCATTCAGCTTTACAAAAATCATATTTCAAACAGAAGTATGTGCCGTGAAATTTACGGTACAGATAAGCCTGCCAAGCATAAAAGTGTGCCGAAAAAATTAAAGGCTCTCGAAGAACGTTTTCGGGAGCTTGATATTCCGCCGGTTTATTCGTTCACAGGTAATTGCTACTGCGAACATTTCACGATAACGGCGAAACGTGAATTTATATTTTATGTATGCTGTCACACGGTTGGCGGCGAAACGCTTGACAAAAAGCTGTTTTTAAATCCCGAAAAAGCAAGGCGGTACATTTTCCGTGAGGTTATGGATATAGTTCTGAACAGTTACGGAGAAGAAGGGTATCAGGTATACGCTTCAAAGCTCACCGCCGAAGAAAAAGAGACAATGGGTATATAATCCGCAGGACTCAAGCCGTATATAACGCAAAAATCCCCTCCGCTTTTGCGGAGGGGA
>ULJZ01022455.1_pt1 | contig 11355 bp, 8 predicted proteins | sample 1951021 | NCBI WGS metagenome assembly ULJZ01 (sample SAMEA4835487, study PRJEB28245) | human gut metagenome | biome: gut microbiome; material: fecal sample | place: Denmark | collected 2008
TACAACAGGTTTTTTCACCCTTACCGAATCTGTATCCGTTTATCTGAAAATCATCACGGTAAGGCGATTTCAATGTAACTATGTTTTCTTTATTCATTTCAGCACCCTCCGAGTATTCTTGCAAGCAACGAGCCTTCATATACAACGGGGTACTCACGCAACGTAAACACAATACCGCTGCAAGGTGCGAATATTTCCTGTTCGACAGCACCCGAAAGCGGATCTAGTATATCGCCTATATGATCTCCCTTGGATATTCCTGCCCAGTGCTTTATTGCGGGCATAAAAATACCGGATGTATCCGAATATATGAACGATACGTTTCCGTCTGTAGAAACAATAGGATGAGAAACCTTCTTCGTTTCACCTGTCCATATACCCATCTCAGCCATCAGGTTGAATATTCCGTCAAGGAGCTGATCGCCGTAAGACTTGGTTATACGCATTCCAACACCCATTTCAGCAACAAGTGTCGGTGTTCCCTCTTTGTTAAGGCTGTGCGAGAGAGTAGCCTCCATAACAGTGACGCTGGAGTGTACCCATATAAAGTCAACATTCAGCATTTTGGCATAGGGCAACAGCTTCGGTGCAGTTTCTTCCGAAATACGCACCTGCGGAATTTCACGCAGGAATATATTGCTTGCGTGAATGTCAATACATATATCCGCACCCTTTATATCGTTCATGATAGCGGCGGCAATATGCTCAGCCACCGCACCGGTTTCCGAGCCGGGAAATATCATATTCATATCAAGGTCAAATATCGGCATCTCACGCTTTATCGAATCCATTCCGAGCGGATTCATAGACGGATATATATCAACTATACCGCTGAGCAAATGCCTGTTTTCGCTGAGCTTTCTTATCAGTTCATAGCAAACGTACTGCCCTTCCAGTTCATCGCCGTGAATACCTGTAACTATACATATACGCTTTTCGTTGCCTGTAAGGTTGTATGGCTCAAAATGATTCTTTTTTATCATCATCCGCTCATTCACAGGGAGTGAAACGGATACAACGTCCTGTAACAAATAGACACCTCCGAAATCTGTCGTTGATATAAGTATATTCCCTTTTAAATTCATTGTCAAGGTCGGAAACAACAAGGCAGGTAATTTATTTTACGGCAAAATATCCATGTTGCTTTTACCGCTGTATAAAGCGAAACAGCACGATTTGCGATTAATTCTCCGAGCAAAAAGCAAAAGGCACAAAACATTTCTGTTTTGCACCTTTGCAAATTCTTAATAAACCTCCAAGCCTCTGCGGTATCAGCTGTCAAACTGTGAATTATAAAGTTCGGCATAGAAACCGTTCTTTGCAATAAGTTCCTCGTGGTTACCCTGCTCGATAATATCTCCGTCCTTAAGAACGAGTATAAGGTCGGCATCTTTTATCGTAGACAGGCGATGTGCTATTACAAAACTTGTTCTGCCCTTCATAAGATTATCCATAGCCTTTTGTATCTGTATCTCGGTACGGGTATCAACCGAGCTTGTAGCCTCGTCAAGAATCAGTATCTTGTTATTTGCAAGAATCGCTCTTGCTATTGTCAGAAGCTGTTTCTGACCCTGCGATACATTGGATGCTTCCTCGTTTAACTCCATATCATAACCGCCGGGAAGCGTCCTTATGAAATGGTCAACGTGAGCCGCTTTTGCGGCGGCAATTACTTCATCATCTGTCGCATCAAGCTTTCCGTATCGGATATTCTCCATAATACTGCCCTTGAACAGCCATGTATCCTGAAGCACCATTCCGAAAAGCTCTCTAAGCTCGCTCCTGTCAAAGTCCGCTATGTCATACCCGTCAATGAGTATCCTTCCGCCGTTAAGCTCATAGAAACGCATAAGCAGTTTGACAATGGTTGTTTTTCCTGCTCCGGTAGGTCCGACTATAGCTATCTTCTGTCCCTGTCTGACCCTTGCACTGAAATCATTGATTATTATCTTTTCGGGAGTGTAGCCGAAACGAACGTGTTCAAACGTTACATCACCGGTAATATCAAGCGTTGTTACATTTCTGGTATTGCCTGAGGTATCGGTAAGCATTGCGTGTTCCTTCGCACATTGCTCTTCTTCGTCTTCTGCCAGGAATTCAAATACTCTCTCGGCGGCTGCGGCGGTCGACTGAAGCATACTTGATACCTGTGCCAGCTGTGTTATAGGCTGTGTGAAGTTCTTGACGTACTGGATAAACGATAATATGTCACCGACCATTATAGTTCCGTTTGCCGCCAGTAAACCTCCGACAACAGCAACGGCAACGTATCCCAGATTTCCCACAAAGGTCATAACAGGCATCATAACACCGGAGAAAAACTGCGACTTCCACGCAGACTTATATAAAATATCATTTGCCTCGTTAAAATCTTCGATAACACGTTCCTCACGGTTGAACGCCTTGACGATATTGTGACCGCTGTAGATTTCCTCGACCTGTCCGTTTATGTGACCGAGATACTCCTGCTGTGACTTGAAATACTTCTGAGAAATCTTTACAACGAAAAGCACAAGTACCATCGAAACAGGAAGAATAAGAACGGCGATAAGCGTCATAAGCGGGCTTATCGACAGCATCATTACCATTACACCTATGATAGTGGTAATTGAGGTGACAAGCTGTGTAATGCTCTGATTCAGATTCTGCGCCAGAGTATCAACATCATTTGTTACTCTTGACAGTGCCTCGCCGTGCGTGCTTTTGTCAAAATAGTTCATCGGCATACGGTTTATCTTTGCGATAAGTTCCTTACGGAGTCTGTAGCTGACCTTCTGTGAAACGCCCGTCATCAGCCAACCCTGTATAAACGAACAGATACTGCTGATAAGATAAAATCCTATAAGCAAAAGAAGTATAGCACCGAGCGCATCAAAGTTAACGTCGCCCGTACCGTTTACCTTTGCGATAATGCCGTTGAAAATCTCCGTTGTGGCATTACCCATCAGCTTAGGACCGATAATATTGAATACGGTTGATGTAATTGCGAATAACACAACGAAAACAAGCGAAATCTTATATTCGCTCATATACCTTGCCAGTTTTCCGATACTGCCCTTGAAATCCTTTGCCTTTTCTACAGGAGCGCCGGGTCCTCCTCTGTGAGAATTACGCATTTACAGCACCCCCTTTTGCGTTGTCTATCGCCGCAAGGTCTTTTTGCGACAATTGCGAGTGTGCTATCTGCCTGTATACCTCACAGTTTTCCATAAGCTCACTGTGAGTTCCGATTCCTGCTATTCTGCCCTCGTCAAGCACTATTATTTTGTCGGCATTCAATATCGTGCTGATACGCTGTGCAACGATTATTATCGTGCAATCGTGAATATTGTCGGCGAGTGCCTTTCTCAGCTTCACATCTGTCTTGAAATCAAGTGCGGAGAAGCTGTCGTCAAACAGATATATCTTAGGCTTTTTGGCAATTGCACGGGCAATAGACAGACGCTGTTTCTGTCCGCCCGAAACATTCGTACCGCCCTGGGAAACAGGCTCGTTGTATTTTTGCGGCTTGCTGTCGATAAATTCTGACGATTGTGAGATCTCTGCGGCAAGTCGGATAGTTTCATCATCGGCATTTTCCGCACCGAATCTTATATTGCTGTCTATCGTTCCCGAGAACAGTACGCCTTTCTGCGACACAAGACCTGTAACGTCATGGAGAGAATGCTGTGTTACATCTCTGATGTCGGTTCCGTCTATAGTAATGCTGCCTTCGGTAACGTCAAAGAATCTCGGTATGAGATTTATAAGCGTTGATTTGCCGCTGCCCGTACTGCCGATAACGGCGGTCGTTTCACCCGCATTTGCGGTAAAGCATATATCGGTCAGAACATCTTCATTTGCATCGGGATAGCGGAACGAAACGTGATCAAAAGTAACATCGCCCCTGAGCGACGCTTTATCAAATGTTGCCGCATTGGGCTTATCAGTGATGCTCTTTTCGGCTGAAATGACTTCGTTTATTCTCTCTGCGGAAACTGCCGCTCTCGGAAGCATTATTGAGATCATTGTCAGCATAAGGAATGACATTACAATCTGCATCGTATATGTGATAAACGCCATCATATCTCCGACCTGCAAAGAGCCGTCCGAAATCTGTCCTGCACCTACCCATATGATAAGAACGGTTACAAGGTTCATTATCATCATCATAAGAGGCATCATAAACGTCATTGTGCGGTTTGTGAAGAGCATTGCGGATGTCAGATCCTTATTGGCTTTATCGAAACGTTCTTCTTCATATTTTTCACGGCTGAAGGCACGGATAACAGGCAGACCGGTAAGTATCTCCCTTGCAACAAGGTTCAGCTTATCGACAAGTTTCTGCATCAGCTTGAATTTAGGCATCGCAATCTTCATCAGAATAAGCACCACCGCAAGAATAACAATTACGGCAAGTGCGATAATCCATGCCATACCCGTACCGGTAGTCAGTACCATAAATACACCGCCAATGCCGAGAATAGGCGCATATATAACCATTCTGAGCAGCATTACAATAACCATCTGTATCTGCTGTATATCGTTCGTGCTTCTCGTGATAAGGCTTGCAGTGGAAAATCTGTCAATCTCGGCGCTTGAAAAGCTGACAACATTTCTGAACACTCCGGCTCTTAGATCTCTGCCGACCTTTGCCGCTGTTGTCGCCGCAAAGAAACCTACCGTCACGGATACTGCCATCATAAGAAGTGCGATAAGCAGCATTTTTCCGCCGGCTGACAGCAGATAGTTCTGCTGTAATACGTTCATATCAACGCCCAGCGATAAATATTCGTCTTTTACAAAGCGTACTGCGGACTGCTCTGTTATAGTTCCCGGCATTTCCGATATTTTGTCAGACAATGCCGACAAATCGGTATCTCCCATGCCGCCTTTTTCCGCAAGTGCCGTAATAATCGTCAGTGCATTTGCTTTTCCGGAAGAAATACCGAGCATTTCTCCTGCCTGTTCAAAAGAAGTAAAAGGAAGTTTAATCCCCTGCTTTTCGGTCATAGATGACAAATCTTCAAAGGAAAGCTCTTTCATCATCTCAGCCGCCGTCATAGGTATATCGACAGTGTTAATGAGCTGTTGTTTTTCATCTTCCGTAAGTTCATTCAGAAAATAAACGTCATTATCGGCAGACCAGGGAAAGCGTTCTTTCTGAGAATCGGTCGCTTCGCCTTTTTTCACAAGAGTATAGCTTTTTGCAAATATGCTTTTCTGCTCGTCATTCATAAACGCTTTAAGCGCATTATAGCCGTCAACGCTCAGCGCATCTGCCGCCGCATTTTCTATACCGCCGTTCTGTATACCTATATCCACAATATCAGATGTATATTGCGGTAAAGTAAGGTCGCCCCATGCCTGAATTATAAGCAGTACAATTATCAACAAAACCTGCGGTATGCTGTTTTTGAGATACCCGAATATTTTAAACAAATACTATGCTCCCTTTCTCTTACTTCAGTTCAGCCGACTTTTCGTAAGCGTCCGCAAAACGCAGAACAAGCTCAATCAGCTTATCCGTGTCCTCTTCACCGAGTATTTTAGCTATATTTTCAAGTCTTACAAAAATCTCATCATATTTTGCTTTTGCCGTTGCTTTGCCGTTTTCAGTGAGCCTGATATATGTTACTCTTCTGTCATCCTTAAGTACGACCCTCTCAACATAACCCTTGTCCTCCAGCTTATTGATAGTCTGTGAAAGATTCGGTCTGGTAAAATTAAGATAGCTGTTAAGCTCGCTCAGTCCGAACAGCTCGGTATCGGGTTTTTCCGCAATAATCTGCGTCATTGCCCAGAAAACTCCTGTTTCACTGGCATTAAGCCCTTCCATTATTCTGTACTGTCTTGGTTGTGCGGAAAATTTACCAAGTGCTATTATAAGTCTCATTATTCTGTTGTCCATAATTCTTCTCCTTTGTATTTCTCACAGTTATTCCCATACTGCCTGCGAAAATCAATCATTCCTCAATCAAGTAAACCACTTGCTTACCCGATGATAATATGGTATACTTCTTATGTTAACAGATTATAAATTTAATTAACTTCTTTGAACGGAGCAGAAATGAAAATAATTGATACCGAAACAGCAATTATAGGCGGAGGCGCATCGGGGCTTGCCGCCGCCATCGCCGCTTCTCGTTACGGGTGCGGCAATGTGACCGTACTCGAAAAAATGCAGAGGGTAGGCAAAAAAATACTTTCAACCGGTAACGGCAGATGCAACCTCACCAACCGCAATATATCTCCTGCGGATTATACCGGTGATACGGAGCTTCTATCATACATCAGCCCCGATATTGACAATGCGGAGGATTTCTTTTCTTCTCTCGGGCTTATCTGCCGTGCGGATGATAACGGCAGAGTATATCCCTACAGCAATGCCGCAACCTCCGTGCTTGACGCTCTCAGATTTGCCGCTGATTCTTCCGGCATCAGAACAGTATGCGACTTTACGGTATCTGAAATAACAAAAGCCAAACACGGTTTTTTCATAACAGATGGCGAAACACAGGTAAAAGCAAAGCGTGTAATCATTGCCGCAGGAGGAAAAGCGGCTCCGTCGCTCGGCTCAAGCGGCGAAGGCTATGAGCTTTGCAGAAGCTTAGGTCACTCGGTGACACGGCTCTTTCCTGCCCTTGCGCCTGTAAGAACGGATATTGAACTTGTAAAATCGCTTAAGGGACTTCGTGTGGCGGCTGACGCTGCGCTTATATCGGGCGGAAGGGTGATAGACAGGCAATCCGGAGAGGTTCAGTTTACCGACGGTGCATTGTCGGGAATATGTATTTTCAATCTGTCGGCAAAAGCGGCAGAATATATAAACAACGGTGAAATTTCACTTGATACCGCCCCTACGCTTGGCAAAGACGAGTTATACGGGCTTATAAAAAGCACTGCCGCAATAAGAGCGTCACTGCCGTGTGAAGAGCTTCTCACGGGAATATACCACAAACGTGTAGGACAGGCAATGCTGAAAAAAGCAGGTATTCCTTTTTCTGAAACCTGCGGAGAAATATCGGATAAGTACATTTCGGTGTTATGTAATCTTGCAAAGGACAGCCGCTACCCCATAAGAAACGTATCGGACTGGAGCCTTGCGCAAATAACCTGCGGCGGTATACCTGCAAACGAGGTTTCCGACAAGCTGGAATCCCTCAAGGCAAGCGGCTTGTATCTGTGCGGTGAAATACTCAATATCCAGGGCAAATGCGGCGGATATAATCTTGACTGGGCGTGGAAAAGCGGATATACCGCAGGCATGAACGCAAGTCTTTCTTTATCGGAGTAGAAAATGATAAAATACAGCAATATCAAAATGCCGCCGGAACATACAATAAACGACATAACGGCATTTATCGGCAAAAAGCTCAGAACATCACAGCCTGACCCGTCACGGCTGAAAATTATAAAAAAATCCGTTGACGCACGGCACAAGGACGATATACACTTTGTTTATACCGTTGCGTTTACCTGCGAAAACGAAAACGCAGTATTAAAGAAGAACTCAGGCAACAAGAACATTTCGTCATATAAAGAAATACCTTATTCTTTGCCTCAAAGAGCAAAGCTGTCAAAGCGTCCCGTGGTAGTCGGTTTCGGTCCTGCGGGTATGTTTGCGGCGCTCTATCTTGCACAGTGCGGAGTACGTCCGATTGTTCTTGAACGTGGTCTTGATGTTGACAGCCGTAAAGAGAAAGTCAGAATGTTCTGGGAAAAAGGAATACTTGATACAGAATGCAACGTTCAGTTCGGCGAGGGCGGTGCAGGTACTTTTTCAGACGGAAAGCTGAACACGGGTGTCAACAATCCGCTTTCAAAAACGGTATTTGAAGAATTTGTCCGTCACGGCGCACCCGAAGAAATCATGTATGAGGCAAAGCCGCACATTGGCACAGACAAATTATCCGAAACCGTCAAGAACATAAGAAACGATATTATATCGCTTGGCGGAGAGGTAATATTCGGAGCAAAATTCTGCGGCTATGATACCGAAAGCGGCAGAATTAAAGCCATAAGCTATATAAAAAACGGCACCGAATTCACTATTGAAACCGACAATGTGATTCTTGCCATAGGTCACAGTGCGAGAGATGTGTTCTATATGCTGAAAAACCGCAACGTTACTATGCAGCCCAAAAACTTCTCCGTAGGAGTAAGAATCGAGCATAAGCAATCCGACCTTGACCGCAGTATGTACGGGGAAATGAGCGGTCACCCGTCACTTCCCGCCGCCGATTACAAGCTGTCGGTTCACGACAAAAACGGCAGAGGCATTTATACATTCTGTATGTGTCCGGGCGGAGTGGTCACTGCATCTTCCTCCGAAGAAAACACGGTAGTCACAAACGGTATGAGTTATTACGCAAGAAACGGAGAAAATGCAAACAGTGCCGTCCTTGTCGGAATAACTCCGGATGATTTTGAAAATGATGATATTACGGCAGGAATAGAATTTCAGCGCAAGATAGAAAAAGCCGCCTTTAAAGCGGCAGGGGCAAATTACAACGCACCTGTATGCCTTGTAGGCGACTTTCTCAGTAAACGCACCTCCGAAAAATTCGGCAACGTAACTCCTTCCTATCCTATAGGCACAACATTTGTTCCGCCCGATGAATACCTGCCCGATTTCGTATGCGACGCTTTAAGAAACGCATTACCGCAGTTTGCCGAGAAAATCAGCTGTTTCGGCTCTCCTGATGCGGTTATGACAGGTCCTGAAACAAGAAGCTCATCGCCTGTGAGAATAGTAAGAGATGAAACACTTTCATCGGTCAGCGTGAAAGGCTTGTATCCTTGCGGCGAAGGTGCAGGCTATGCCGGCGGTATTGTGACAGCGGCAATGGACGGACTTAAATGTGCAATGGCGGCAGTTGGCAGGAACAACAGAAGCACCTAACTGCACAGGCTTTCCATTTCCTTTTTGAGCCTTTTTATAATGCGCTTTTCAAGACGTGATATATAACTCTGGGAGATCCCGATCATATCGGCGACCTCCTTTTGCGTTTTTTCGGGGCGGTTATTAAGCCCGAAACGAAGTTCCATTATCAGCTTTTCCCTTTCGTCCAGCTTTTCCACCGCTTCAAGAAGCATTCTTTTCTCTGCCTCAGATTCTATATCCACGCTGACAGTATCATCATCCGTTCCGAGAATATCGGATAGGAGCAATTCGTTTCCGTCCCAGTCAACATTAAGAGGTTCATCTATTGAAACCTCCATTTTCTGCGGATTCGTTTTCCTCAGATACATAAGTATTTCGTTTTCTATGCACCTTGAGGCATAAGTAGCGAGCTTTATGTTTTTCTCCACGCTGAATGTGTTCACCGCTTTGATAAGCCCTATAGTACCTATGGAAATAAGATCCTCAATTCCTATACCGGTACTTTCAAATTTCTTTGCGATATAAACTACCAGCCTCAGATTATGCACGATCAACGTTTCCCTTGCGGTTTCAAAGTCCGTGTTCAGCTTTGCAAGCGTTTTTGCTTCCTCTTCCTTTGAAAGCGGAGGAGGTAAGGTTTCCGCACCGTTTATATAATTGCACTCGCATTTTCCGTTTGCCGAATTACGCAGTTTTGCAATAAGATTGCTGACAATTTCAATTATCTTGAGCATTTTACACCTCACACAAGTATTTTCGGATTGAATATTGCTTCATATTCCTGTCTTCCGCCTATCACTATACCGATAAGCGCATTGACGGGATATTTTTCTTCATTCGTTTCATCGTCAATAACAATGCTCTCCGCTTTGAACATACAGATAAGTCCACCCTTCCCCACTGTGGAAAACGGCATTATCCTGACACCTTTTATCATCTGCGTGCCTATTTCCGAAATATCGCTGTTATTTTCAATCATATCAATCGCAGGAGGTGAAACATCGGCGCACATATCACGTCTGCACACTATCACAGGCAATCCGCTGAAACAGTCGACTATTCCGTTTCCGCTGTCTGCAAGTGCCGAAAGCCTGCATTCCCTGCCGTTATTTTTTATGATAACAGTATACTTGCCATCGGTTTTTCCGTTTTTATCGAGTATATATCTTATTATTCTGACAACTCCGTAAGCCGCACAGGTAGACAGAATTATCGTCATCGTATCAACACCGAAATATACAGTGCCGTTTATAAACAGCATCTTCATAGGAGCGGCAAACAGCCACACACAAAGCATAAGTCCCGAAAAGACGAAGCTGACAAGCATCAAAAACAGCACGCTCACCGCATATGCACGAAATCCCGTATAACCGAATGCGACAAAAGCAATCAAAGCACAAAGAAATATCTTAAGTAAAGTAAGAGTCAAAACCATTTCCTGCGGAATGAAAATACTCAGTGATGCCACCGCACCTATGCCTGCCGCAGACAGCTTTCTGTACCATACTGTTTTTCTGTGAGTAAATACGGATACGGCAAGAATCTGAAAATATGTAACATAAAGATTTATCAGAATCAACACATCAAGATAAATAACCATTTTTATGCCCCTCGTTTATTATAGGACAAACGGAAGTAAAAAAGTGTCGGTTTGTGATACGGACATAAAAAAACAGCCTGAGTTTCCTCAGACTGTTCTGTAATTTATATCACGTTTTTTCTTAGCAGCAGCATTTCGGCATTTTCAAGCGAAATCGGATCGTTTTCATCACCGGAAATAATCCTTGCTATTTCTCTCTTTCTGCCTTCAAAATCCAGCTTTGTAATGCCCGTATAGGTGCGTTTTTCATCGCTGGTCTTTTTTATAAGAAGCTGTGTATCCGCCATTGCCGCAATCTGTGCAAGATGCGTTACACAAAGTATCTGCCTGTTTTCCGCCGCCTCGTGCAGTTTTAATCCGACCTTGGCGGCGGCTCTGCCGCTTATACCCGTATCAATTTCATCAAAAATCATCGTATGCAGTTTGTCGGTTTCGGCAAGCACGTTCTTGACAGCAAGCATTATTCTTGACAGCTCACCGCCCGAAGCAATCTTGCTCATAGGCTTCAAATCTTCGCCCTTATTGACGGATATAAGCATTTCCACCTTATCCATTCCGCTGAGTGTGACTTTATCCTGCGATATATCGAACACAAGTCTTATATCCGGCATATCAAGAAACGTAAGCTCCGCAGAAATCTGCTTTGCAAGATCATCCGCCGCTTTTTTTCTTCTGTTTGTAAGCTCTGTGGCAAGACGCTTTACTTTTTCGCCTGCTTCTTTTTTCTTTTCTGTAAGTTCTTCTATTATATCGTCGCCGTTATCTATTTCGTAAAGTTCGTTGCGCCATTTCTCCGAATTTTCAAGTATCTGTGCAAGGTCTGTGCCGTATTTTCTTTGCAGACGCAAAATAACACTGAGCCTTTCTTCAAGAACGCCGAGCATTCCTG
>ULJZ01015457.1_pt1 | contig 10956 bp, 6 predicted proteins | sample 1951021 | NCBI WGS metagenome assembly ULJZ01 (sample SAMEA4835487, study PRJEB28245) | human gut metagenome | biome: gut microbiome; material: fecal sample | place: Denmark | collected 2008
AACGAAAAATCAATTATTCTTCGTCTTCAGGAACATAACTCATAATGGCATCAATACCTGCGCTGGTAAGCTCATATTCCTTCTCCAGCTTGTCCAGATACTCAAGACCCTTAGGCTCAATGTGATAATAAACACGAGTACGTCTTCTGCCTACAAGTTCAAGACGATCAGCAATAAGCTCCTTGTCCAGAAGTCTGTAAAGCGTAGGATACATAGAACCTTCAGTGATTCTGAATGTACCGTTGCTTCTCTTGCCGATTTCCTGAGTCAGCTGATAGCCGTACATTTCCTCACCCTTTAAGAGATGAAGAATAAGCATCTCGAGTGTGCCTCTTTTAAAGTTTTCCTTAATTCCCATCATAAGATAACTACCTCCTTATCTTTGTTTAATATTATTGCACATCTCAACAAAAAAGTCAATATTAATCGTTGCATTTTCATAGAAATAACACATTTATTTTTTAAAATATAAAGAAAATCAGAGCAATTGAAGCAGTTTACATATTATTAGTGTGATTTATTATTAATTGCTCATACGATTTATCAAAATTACTGACAAAATATAATTGCCCCTGCATAAAAACCCACTGTAAGCCGATGATAAATTAAAGCGAATTGTTTTAGTATTCAAAAATATATAAAGCAGTGAATCGGTTAATTTTTATTGAACAAAACATTTATATAATACTCGCAGATATAATCACATCAAAATACCGTCTATAGCTGTTCCTGATAGCTTCCGGTGATGCCTTATCTTGCACATTTTAACAGAAAAACGCCTTCACTTAAGTTTCAAAAGGCTTAAGCAAAGGCGTTTAATATCCGCTTTATCCTACTGCGGTTTCAATTCTTAAAACGATCCGCCTGCAGCGATGATTTCGCTGAACGCATAGCAAACTATATCGGGAGTCTTTACATTCTGAATCTTTGTAATGAGCTGAGGAATGTTTGCTGAGATCTCGGTGCTGAACTGTTCAAGAGCGGCACTGTCGTTAATATCAACCGTATTTGAATCATTTACTTCGGGAAGTGCCTCGTCAACATAAGCTATTTCCTTGCTGTCGGCCTTGATAGAAAGCATCTCTACGCCGTTTGAAGCAACCGCAATGTCAAAAGTACCGTTGTTGCCGTCCATAGCAACGTTTACCTTTACCTCAAAGCTCTCGTTGTCATCTGTCGTGACCTTTAAATTATATGTACCGTTGCCGTTTGTTGCGTCAAATGAGTAGTCAGCCGTGATAGCTGTTTCGCTGTTAAATGTAACAGAACCAGTACCGGTGTAGTTATTGCCGTTTACAGTACCCTTTGCACCTGCGTACAGCGTATCGCCTGAGATTGACGCTGTCAGCGAATAATCAAACTGTGCATTGTCAGAGTATGTTACAAGGAGAATCTCAATCTCGCCGGAAATTGTTATCTTTCTGCCGATGATATTGTTATCCTTGGCATAAACGATCATTGTAGCCATTACAGACTTGAGCTCGTCCTCAGGTGCATCCTTTGTAGCATCGTCTACAAGCGTCTTGAGATACTGGAATGAAGCGTTGTCGATTCCGAACTGTGAAAGTACATCCATTATCTTGCTTTCCTTTTCAACCGCATCAAGTACGTCCTTGCAGAAAGCGATTATATTTTCGGCTGTGAAATCAATTGTGTACGATGTGCAGTTTACAGTGCCGTCCGAAACCTTCAAAGAATCCGACTTATTCTCCGTTGCGGTGAAATTCTTGAAGTAAGCGTCTGTTATGATCTCAATAGCCTTGTTGATAGTTTCTTCGTCAATGCTCTTTAAAATATCCTCATATCCCGATGATGACGAGGGCATTTCATCTGTAGCATCCGAAAGAGTAAGTATATTGCCGATATCGGATTTGCCCGAAGAAATATCCTTCATTGAAGAAGCAAGCTCCTTGACATCCATTACTATGTACTTTTCGGTAAGATCGGGAACAGTGAAATACAGCTTATCTCCCGACATCCAGTATTTTACCGTAAGATACTCATCACTGCCGGCACCGAGTGAAGCTGTACCCGAGCCTTTTTCTGCAGAAGTATCCGCATAGCTTGTCGCCTTGATTACTGTAGGAGCAACATCGGCATTAATGCCCAGCACATCCTTAGATGCAGATATTGTAAAGGTCTGCTCGATACCCGTCTTTAAATTCTTTGCTCCGCCGAAAATTTCATCGGCTTTCTTCTCTGCCGCAGCAAAATAGTTCTTTTCAAGAGTTTCGTATCCGCCGCCGGACTTTCCGAAAACTCCCGCAAAATATAAAGCAAGAGGTATTCCGCCGACTACGATAACAGCCGCAAGTACAATAAGAATTATCTTGAGCGCACTGCTTTTCTTCTTAGGCGGAACTACCGCAAAGCTACCTGCGTCATAAGTCGGCATACCCTGTTGCATATACTGTCCGTCAGCCTGTGCAAACTGCGCCTGCTGATTGAACTGGGGCTGTGCCTGCTGGTTGAACTGGGGCTGCGCCTGCTGTGCATACTGCTGGGGCTGTGCCTGCTGTGCAAACTGCTGAGGCTGCGCCTGCTGATTGAACTGGGGCTGTGCCTGCTGTGCATACTGCTGAGGCTGCAGGGGCTGATTGCTGAATTCATTCAGTGCCTGCTGCCAGTTTGTCTGCTGTTCATTCATGTTGTTATTTTCCATGATGTGTCCTTTCGAGATGTTAATTGATATATTTCCTGTTAAAAAATACGGCTAACCGCATTATTTGCTAACATTTTACCATAAAAACGGCTTAAAAGCAAGTCGGCAATATAAAAATTATATGACGAGGAACATTTTTTCAGATGATATAAGAATATTTATTGCCGTAAGACGGGAGATTTGTTAAATATAAACAAGAAAACTGCTGTAATTTTTACAATTGCAGCAGTCAAATAATTAAATCAGCTTATATTTTGCTTTCATTTTCAGTATACGCAGGACGCTTTCATCCAGACGTTCCATACTTATTTCGCCGTCTGTTACCGCATTCATTACGCCGTTGAACGCTTCATCGAGATTTTGCGGCATAAGAACGATATCAACCCCCGCTTTTACTGCGGTTACTGCCGCCTCGGCAGATGTGTAGTTATCGGCAACAGCACCCATAGCCATAGAATCCGTAATGATTACTCCGTTATATCCAAGCTCATTGCGTAATTTACGGGTGATAATCTCATAAGACAGCGACGAGGGCAATTTATCAATAGAGGTGACGGTAATATGCGATACCATTATTGTATCAGCCTTATCAAGGGCGGAAATGAACGGTACAAGCTCACACTCTTTCAGCTCGTCCCACGACTTATTAACGCTGACATATCCCGAATGTGTGTCATCCTTTGTATCACCGTGACCCGGAAAATGCTTGAGCGTTCCTATAATACCGCTTTTATGCAAACCGTCAAGCTGTGCGGATACCATTTTACCGACTGTAACGGGATTATTGCCGTATGAGCGGTCACCAATCACTATGTTGTCGGGATTTGTATTTACGTCCGCTACAGGTGCAAAGTCATAATTAAAGCCAATCTTTTTAAGATAAAAACCTATCTTTCTGCCTACTTCCTCCGCTTTTGCGGGATTGTCGGTTTTTCCGACTTCCGCCATGCTCTTATAGCTTGCTACATTGAAAAATCCTGAATTTGCGACACGGGCAACATTGCCGCCTTCTTCATCTACAGCAACAAAAAGCGGATATTTGCTGTTGCTTTGCAAATCGGAGATAAATCTCGGCAGTTGCTCTGCTCCTGTGATATTTTTGCCGAAAACAGCTATACCTCCTACAGGAAATTTTTCCAGATTCTCACGCATTACCTCTGTCACGGTATCGACCGCCTGTGCAGTTTCGGCGTTTTGGCTTACATTAAGAGCCTCAGGACAAACAATAAACATCTGACCGATTTTTTCTTCCAGGGTCATATTGTCCAAATACGATTTTGACGTTTTGAGCGAATTTTCATCGTCAGCCGTCTGAAATATCGGTTCACTTTCACCGTTGTCGGATATTTGCACCTGTACGGTACACGATGTTAATAGAACAACACCGAGTGCAAGCAGTATTATTGCTGTATTTTTTATAAGTTTCATCATTATATCACTTCTGCGCCATACACAGCTTGTAATAGTCGCCCTTCTTCGCCATAAGTTCATCGTGCGTGCCGGCTTCGGTAATACCCTTATTGCTGATGAACATTATCTTGTCGCAGTTCTTGATTGTTGAAAGTCTGTGAGCAATAATAAAGCTCGTTCTGCCTTTCAGCAGCTCCTGAAGTCCCTTCTGCAATTCCTTTTCGGTCTTTGCGTCAATAGATGAAGTCGCCTCGTCAAGAATCAGTATCTTCGGATCGGATATAAGCGTTCTCGCAAAGGATACAAGCTGACGCTGACCGCCCGAAAGCTGCGAGCCTCCCTCGTACATCTCGGTCTTATATCCGTTTTCAAGCCCCATGATAAATTCATCTGCACATACCGTCTTTGCCGCCGCCCTTATTTCTTCCTCGGTAGCGTCCAGCTTGCCGTACCGGATATTATCCTCTATAGTGCCTGAGAATATGAAGCTGTCCTGCATCATAATACCCATCTTTTCACGCAGTGAGTGAAGCGTGACCTTGCTTATATCGTTTCCGTCTATATACACCGCACCGCCCGTAAGGTCGTAGAAACGTGACAGCAGATTTACAATAGTAGTCTTGCCTGCACCCGTAGGACCTACAAGCGCAATGCTCTCTCCGGGCTTTACCGTAAAGCTGACATTTTCAAGAATGTTCTTTCCTTCTTCATACGCAAACGTAACATCACGGTATTCCACCTCGCCCTTAATATCAGGCATTTCATAAGCGTCCTCAGCGTCCTTTACATCTACAGGCTCGTCCATTGTTTCGAATATACGCTCAAGATAAGCCACCGCATTTACAAAGTTGTTGTAAAGGCTTGCGATATTGATTATCGGCTGCCAGAAGCGTGAGGAATAGTTGCTCATCGCAAGTATCGAGCCGAGCGATACCGCCGGATAGCCTATAACGAGCAGTCCGACAAAGTACAGTGCCGAATCGACCACCGCTCTTATATTGTCGACCGAGAAGCTGACAAAGTTGTTTACCGTGACCGCCTTCATCCACGCTTTTCTGTAGGCTGTCGACAGTCTGCGGAATATGCCGAGGTTTTCGTTCTCTCTCGCAAAGCTCTGCGTTACACGCATACAGTTAATGCTCTCCGCAAGATATGCCGTCTGGTTGGAGTTCTTGTTTGAAACTCCCTGCCACGCCCTTCTCTGCTTGTTTTTCAGTATTATCATCACAACGATGAACACGGGAACGCCCGCAAATATAACAAGCGCCAGCCTTGCGTCAACCGAGAACATGAATATCGTTATGAATATAAGGTTGAATATTTCAAGAATAAAGTTGATTATGCCGTTTGTCAGCATATCCGATACATTATTCACATAGTTTACGACACGAACAAGTATCTTACCCTGCGGTCTGTCGTCATAATACTGGAACGGAAGCTCCTGCAAATGCGCAAACAGGTCTTTTCTTATATCGTATATCATAAGCTGACCGGCTTTTGTCATAATACGCTGACGGATATTTCCGAGTACAACGCTGACAATTATAGACAGTAAAAAGCCTATCGACAAAAATACTATATAAGGGATATTTCCGTCTGGTATTGCCACATCGACCGCCTCTTTTGTAAGCAAAGGGCCGATAAGCGCAACAATTGCCGATATTGCAGACAGCGAAAGTGCCAGTATCATCTTCCACTTATAACGCTTTACATAAACCATTGCACGTTTGAAATGCTTGAAATCAAATGGTGTCTCAAGTCTTTCATCAACGTCGAATTTGTTTCTTGCCATTTAAACCGCCTCCTCTTCATTACCGTTCTGGAGGGTATATATTTCATAGTAATATCCACGCTGCTTCATCAGCTCATCGTGCGTACCGCATTCCTTTATGCGGCCGTCCTCAAGAATAACAATTCTGTCTGCATATCTTGCGGAGGATGTACGCTGAGCTATGATCAGCTTTGTACACTCGAAGTCAAGATTATTGAGGTTTTCCTGTATCTCTGCCTCTGTTTCCATATCAAGTGCAGAGGTGGTATCGTCAAGTATCAGTATCGGCGGACGGATAGCCATAGCTCTTGCAAGGGCTATTCTCTGCTTCTGACCGCCGGACAGACCGACGCCCCTCTCGCCTATTATGGTATCATACTGTTCGGGCATCTTCTCAATAAAATATGCCGAGGCAAGATGAGCAAAGTTCTTTACATCTTCAAAAGGCAGGTCGGATTTGCCGTAGGCTATATTGCCGTCAACCGTATCCGAGAACAGCAATACCTCCTGAGTAGTCATACCGATATTCGCACGAAGTACATCAGGCTCATAATCCTTGACGTTCTTTCCGTCAACATATACTCCGCCCTCCGACGCATCGTAAAATCTCGCTATAAGGTTCATCAGAGTTGTTTTTCCCGAACCGGTAGAACCCATTATTACAACGGTTTCTCCGTGCCTGATATGAAGATTTATATCATGAAGCACGGTAACATCTCCGAATTTTGCCGTTACGTTCCTGAACTCTATATCGCCGTTAAGACGGGGACGTTCCTTGCTGTTATGATTATTCTCTATATGCGGACGTGCATAGTATATATCTATTATCTTTGATATACTTGCAAAGAAACGCTGTAAATCGTTTATCAGCATACCGATATTTCTCATAGCGTTTGCTATTGTCCATAACAGCCCTGAAAATACGGTGTACTGAGCTATGGTTATCCTGCCGTTTATGACGAAGATACCGCCGACAAGCATCTGTACAGCCCAGAGTGCCTGTGCAAGCGTTTCTATGTATGGCTGGAATGTGAGCCATACCATAGCCGCCTGCTGATTATGCTCGCAGTAATCCCTGTTGTACTTATCGAAATCTTCCTTTTCGTATTCCTCACGGGCAAAAGCCTTTACGACACGGTTTGCGGCAATATTCTCCTGCGCCTTTGTGTTAAGCCTTGACAGCTTTTCACGCAGTACCACATACTTAGGACCTACTCTTTTCGAGAACATACGGGTCACAATGAACAGTATCGGGGTAAGCGCAAGTATAAAAAGCGTCATCAGCCAGTCAAGCGTAAAGAAATATATAACTGTAAAGAGGAACAACGCACTGCTTTCAACCACCATCATAATAATCCACGCAATAGAATGACGTATCATATCAAGGTCGCCCGTAAGCCTTGTTACAAGGTCGCCCTTTGTATGAGTGTCAAAGAAGTGCATATCCTGATTCTGAATACGCTCAAAAAGCTCGTTTCGCACCTTCTGCAGCACTCCCTGCGATACTATCTCATACAGAGTTTTTGCAAGGAACTGAAGGCAGGTACGCACGAATACGAATAAAATCATCGCAACGCAAAGCAATATCAGCAAATCACGCTGATTTTCAATGTTCTTTAAAGCGTCGGGCGAGGATATAAATATACTGATTATCTGTTCTACGATCATCGGTCCTGTAAGGAAGAATGACTGTATCACTACAGACAGACACAGCGCAACGGCATACACCGCACGGTAGCCCTTCATCTTTCCGAGCATCCATTTGAACTGGAACATTTCACCACACCTTTCCTGTTGTCCGCCGAAATAAAGATAAAAATTTACCTAACGGCAGACCGAATTCAGTAATCGTTTTCATATTTTGTGCAAAGCCTTGCAATAAACGCTCCGCACAAGCTCTCTTTCTTTTTACAAAGCCGATATTACACGGAAAAATCGATTTTGCTTTGGGTATTTTAGCACAATGCCAACAGGCTGTCAAGGGGGTTTTGAAAAATATTTATTTATTTTTTGCAGGCTAATAAATTAAGTGAAATAAATTGCTTTTTTCAGGAATTTTTAAGCTGATATGTAAACATATTTTCAAAATGAATAATTTCGTTTTTATGTTGCTTGCCCTATTGTAATAATCATAATTTTATGGTAAAATTATGTCAGCTTGAAGAAAAAGTCTGTTTTTGAAACAAACTTCTGACTTACTATCCCTATCCCCTTTACGACACTCTGATGGCTTTGCCTCCTGCAAAGCTCGGTGTGTCCTTATTTCGGCATCCTTGCCGAAAGCCCCTTTCCCGGGAAAGGGGGAAAATACGGGGACTGGCGTCCCAAAAGCAAGGACGCTTTGGTTGCTTGCCAAAAGTTATAAGCAAGGACGCTTATGTCAGCTGAACCGAGCCGTTGCACGATGCAACGGCACAAACAGCTGGTTTTGCAGAGATGCAAAACCAGCAGAGCAAGCAACATGCGACACCCCCATTTTTAACAACGATAGAGGTTTATCGACAGTCTGACATAATTTTATGGTAAAATTATGTACAGAAAAGCTTCACGGCAGTTTACGAAATCAAGGCACTGCATTACTGTAAATATCAGGCAAATATCAGAAAGGAATCAATATGAAAAAGAATCGGTTTTTATTTTCAATAACAGCAACAACATTAATCACAGCGGTATTCCTGTCCTCCTGCACCGCAGGCAGAGCAAATTCCGACGCCTCTTTACAAAACAGCTCAGCGTCATCAGCCGCAGGCAGCTTAAACAGTTCCCTGCGCACCGTGACCTCTGTGCCGTCAGGCGAAATATCGGATAAAGATGAATTCCTGAAAGGCATATGGGTCGATGAAAACGGCTTTGTGGCGAGCTTTTCAGAAAACGGCAGGACGGCGGTATTTGACGAGCAGACAGATGCACAGACCAGAAAATCCGTTAAAATTAAGGCACAGGACAAAGATACGATAAGCATTTCCTGCGAGGATAAGAATTATACTGCATACCACGCCGACAGCGAGAAAGGCGCAGAGCTTTGCGAAAATCTGCTTACCGCCGCCTCGGGAGATTGGTCAATGTGTGAATACGGCTATGCGCAAACGGTAGAAATCAGAAAATTCACTTTTCTGACATCGCTCGGAAACGATTTCTCCGGCGATAAGATTACCGTCGGACTTGAGGGCGTAAAGCTACGCAACTCGTTATTCGAATCGGACGGCATTGAAACATACGCAAGGCTTGACGGCGATAAACTGATATTTATTTTTTCTTACGGCGATATGGTTTCTTCCTGCACGCTGGTAAAAATAGATAGTGATGAGTATAATGAGCTGACCGATGCAGGTTCTGCTATTAACGGCGTATGGGTAGATCCCGATGACCTGAACACAACGCTCACATTCTTTGCAGGAAAGTCGCTCACCGTGACAGGCAACGCTTTTAAAGAGGTGCTTGGCGAAAAATTCGACAGCTTTTCGGGAAAGGCCTATGACATATCCGCAAAATACAAGAGCGATATTATAAATGTTTATTCAGGCGATGATACCTTGTTCAGTATCGTTATGTACGGAAGCGATATACTTGCCGTTTTCGCAGACAGCAGCGACCGCTATCCGCAGATTCTCTTCTACCGTGAAAACAGCGATGAGATAAAAAGAGCAAAGGAAATGCAGAAGCTGAAAAAAGAAAAAGCCGATTTGCTGAGCGCCTATCCGGATAACGATAACTGGCTGAACAATGCCGAATGCGGCGACATATTATCCCTTGCGGATAAGGATTATATCGACAAGTGCGTCCAAAACGGATATTTTACCGCAGGAACGCCGCAGGAGCTTGCGAGCTTTGTTTACTATGTGAACACTCAGCCTGTAGAGCAGGGTCAGATTTCGCTCGTCCTTACAGCCGATATTGACCTTTCCGACTATAAATGGGCGCCTATGGGCTGGAGCGGAGGCGGCAATTCAGACCATCCGTTTTCATTTTGTGTATATGGCGAAAATCACAAGATAACGTATATGACGATATATTCGGACTACAGCAACGCAGGCTTTATCGGCTGGGGAACGGTATGCGGAGTGTTCGATCTTGATATTGAAAATGCCATTGTAACAGGCGATGACAATGTCGGCGTTCTCACGGGTCAGGCTATTATGGGAAATTACCGAAACTGCCACGTCAGCGGAACGGTAAACGGAAGCAGTGCAGGCTCACTTCTCGGCTATGAGGCAAACTGCGATAAAGAAAACTGTACCGCAAATGTTGAGGTAAACGGCAAGAAATTCGATTTCCTTTCGTGGAACGAACAGCAGAAAAGCGAGATAAAAATAGACGATCCCGTTACAATAACGATAGATGAAAGCTACACCGTCACACGTCCCGAAGTCACAGGTTATTTGAACCTCGGCTGGATGGTATATGAGGACGGAAAGGAGATGCTCCACAGAAACGCAGAGAACGAGCTCAGCTATTGCTATTTTGGAAATGAGCCCGGACACAGCTATGAAATTTATCTCTCGGCATACGTCAAGGGTCAGTATGTGCCGATAAGCAATATTATCAAGTATACAGTGAAATAACCGAAACTGAGTACCGCAATTATTATGTTGCGGTACTCAGACTGGCGATAAACTGATTGTTATTAAAGCTGTACCGTAAAACGTATCACCGACACCGCCGAAAACACTTTCCGTACCGACAAGGCGTTATTATTTTTGTGAGTATACCGGTACAACTGCACTGACATTAACCTTTCAAAAAAATCACTATCCCTCGAAAAGCACTATATCCTTGCCTCGCCATCTTGTCAAAGGTGAGGTGCTGTCACCCGAAAAAATTCGGGCAACTACCGGAGGGATTGCCAAACCACCTCACCTCTCTCCTTACCAACCCTTCCAAAACCCCACTATTCCTCTCGCTTTTCGTAGGGGAGTGGGCTTGCCCCTCCCGAAACATCATTGTAATTATTAAAAACGATTTAATAGAATTATTATGTAAAATGTAATCTAAATTTATCTTTGATACTTAACATATTAAAAACACTCAGAAAATCAAAATACTTCGATTCAACGGGAGGGGCAAGCAAGGCAAGGACGCCTGACATGAACGCCCAAAGGCTTTGCAGGACGCA
>ULJZ01006272.1_pt1 | contig 10490 bp, 10 predicted proteins | sample 1951021 | NCBI WGS metagenome assembly ULJZ01 (sample SAMEA4835487, study PRJEB28245) | human gut metagenome | biome: gut microbiome; material: fecal sample | place: Denmark | collected 2008
GTCATTCACATGGTGGGGCTAGTGCTGCTGTTCGGACTTGCGATAGGGTTGGATATATTCCATCTGGTGGCATAAGATGAAAAGACAGGTTAAGGTCGGAAAAGTTCTTATAGGCGGAGGCGCGCCCGTTTCGGTGCAGTCGATGCCGAACGTCAAAACTTCAGACGTTCGGGCGGCTCTGCCGCAAATTCAAAAGCTCGAAAAAGCGGGTTGCGACATAGTGCGGCTGGCAGTTCGGGACGAGAGGGACGCGGCAGCTTTTTCCGATTTTAAAAAGGAAACGAGCGTGCCGCTCGTGGCGGACATACACTTCGATTACAGGTTGGCTATTGCGGCGGCAAAGGCCGGCGCGGACAAAATAAGGATAAATCCCGGAAATATCGGCGACGACGAAAAAGTCGGAATTCTGGCCGACTTTTTGGGAGAACGCAACGTTCCTATCCGAATCGGCGTGAACGGCGGCAGTCTGGACAAAAAATTTTCGGGGCTCGAAATGGCGGACGCTATGGCGGAGAGCGCAATGTATCACGCTTCGCTCCTCGAAAAATTCGGCTTTAAGGACATCGTTATTTCGGCAAAATCGTCGTCGGTGAGGGATATGATCGCCGCTTACGAAAAGCTGAACGAAATCTGCGACTATCCGCTGCACCTCGGCGTAACCGAAGCGGGAACGCTTCGTCGCAGTTTGGTGAAAAGCTCCGTGGGCATAGGTTCGCTTCTCTTAAAGGGCATAGGCGACACGATCAGGGTGTCCGTTACGGGCGATCCGACGGAAGAAGCGGTGGCGGCAAACTATCTTTTGAAGTCGCTGGGGCTCAGAGGCGGCGTGGACGTCGTCAGCTGTCCGACTTGCGGAAGAACGGAAATCGAGGTCGAAAAGCTTTCGGAAGCGGTGGAAAAACTTGCCGCAGGCTACGACAAAAACCTTACCGTTGCGGTTATGGGTTGCGTAGTGAACGGAATAGGGGAAGGCAAGCACGCAGACTTCGGCGTTGCCGGAGGAAAAGATAAATCGGTTATTTTCAGAAACGGCGAAAAATACAAGGTCGTTTCTAACGACGAAATACTTTCGGAATTGGAGAAACTTTTCAGGGAATATGACGGAAAACAATTTTAACGAACAATTTCAGCTTAAAACTCGCGGCGCATATCCGTTTTTGAAGTTTGTGAAAGCGGTCTATTCAAAAGGCGACAAAACCGTAAGGCTGGACTTTTTGCGCTCCACGTCCATGTACGACGGGCAGTTTAATGACGAGATGAGAAAAGAGGTTGAAAGGTTCGTTCAGGCAATGATGCCCGAGGGCGTGTATTACGAGATAGTTTATAACAAAACCTACGCCGACGAAAACACCGTCAAAAACAAAGTGGTTCAGTACATAACGCGCGAAAAACAGGCGCTCACCATGCAGCTTAAGGACGGCGACGTTTCGGTTACTGTTTCGGGCGGCAGAATAAACGTTAAAATAGCCGCTTCGGAAAGCATGATAAAAATGCTGAAGGATTGCGGTTTTTCGGAAGACCTCGAGAACTTTCTGGACGAAAATTTTGTGGAAACGCCGACCGTGGAATTCACCGAAAAGGAGCTGAAAGAAGGCGAAAAAGCCTTTTTGCCGGACGACGCCGTGGGGTACGTTTCGGGGGCAAGACTTATCAAAATCGAGCTTGTCGAACAGGTGTTCGGAAAGAGCAGAATCAGCGTTGCGCCGAGCTATATTTCGGATATGAAAGAAACTACGGGACTTACGGTTTTGTGCGGAAAAGTTTCTGGTTTTGTCGAAAAAACGTATAAAAACAAAAATTACGGCGCAGAACCTGCAAAAAATTCGCGTTTCAAAATCAACACCACTGACGAGTTTCTGCCGCGTTTCAATTTCACCCTGAACGACACGACGGGCAACATTTCGGCAGTCGTTTTTCCAAGGGACGAAAACCTCGATAAATTAAGGGCGCTTTCGGACGGCGACCTCGTGGCGGCAGAGGGCACCGTGGGCTACAATCAGTTTGCAGGCGGACTTCAGATTATGGTTCGCTCGCTGTGGAAGGCGGAGATAGACTTTGGCGGCATCGTCAAAAGCGTGCCGCAGAAAAAGGAAAATTCCGACTACGTTCTGGTTTATCCCGAAAAGTTCGTCGAAGAAGAACAAACCGATATGTTTTCGGATCCGACGGCAGTGAACGCTTATCTCAAGGGCAAGACCTTCGTCGTTTTCGACACCGAAACCACCGGCACCGACACCTCAAAGGATAAAATAGTCGAAATTTCCGCCGCAAAAATCGTGGACGGAAAAATCGTGGAAACCTGGTCGAGCCTGTGCAACCCGGGCATACATATCCCGGAAGCGACGACGGCGATTCACGGAATAAAGGACGAGGACGTCGCCGAAAAACCGAGCTTTGCCGAAATTCTTCCTGATTTTTACAAGTTCACCCGCGGCGCGGTTATGGTGGGGCATAACGTCGATTTCGACTACAAAATGCTGCTTTCAAACGGCAGGGACTCGGGCTACGTTTTCGACAACGAGCTGCTGGACACATACGCCATGGCGAGAAAGTATCTGGTGGGCGAAACCAAAAACTTCAAGCTCGGCTCCATAAGCGAAGCTTTGGGCATAGACCTCACAAATGCGCACCGCGCTTTGTTCGACAGTCTGGCCACGGCGAAGTGCTTTATCAAGATGTCAAAGTTTCTTTCGTCCAAATAAGTCAAAAAATGCGCGTATTTTGTGAAAAACAAAGCAAAATACACCTAAAAAGGCTTGTCAAAAATCCCGCAATATGTTATTATATATATGCTAAAACAATACGTTTGATTTAGTGAGTGGCCGACGGCCACTCACTTTTGGTTAGACGTAAATTAAGATTAAAGCCTTTTGCAAAAGGTTTGAAGGACGAAACAATGGATTTGAAAAAAATCGTCGCAAACGTCAAAGACGCGCTTACCCCTATTGTGGAGAGCCTGGGCTACGAACTCGTGGACGTTACGGCAGGCAAAAACTACGGCACAGAAAACCTCAACGTGATTATCTACAAAAAAGGGAACATGGGGCTTGACGACTGCGAAAAAGTGGCGAACGCCATTGATCCGATCATCGACGAGCTGAATCCGTTCGGAGAAGAAGCCTTCAACCTGAACGTCAGCAGCATGGGGCTTGACTGGAAGATCGTTACCGACGACGACTTCAGACGAAGAATGGGCGAAGCAATCGAAATCACGCTTTTTGCTCCCGTGGACAAAAAGAAAAAGTACGTCGGAACCCTCGTCGGCTACACGGCCGACGCCGTCGAAATTTCGTCGGCAGACAAAAAACATCAATTTGAAAGAAAAAACCTGGCGAAAGTGGTACCTTTCGTAAAATTTTAGGAGGATAATATGGTTAACAAAGATTTTTTTGACGCAATCGACGCATTGGAATACGAAAAACACGTGTCAAAAGAAAAGCTCATCGAAAGCCTGGAAGCCGGCCTTGCTTCCGCTTACAAAAAAGAAACCGGAGAATCCAGACCGGTTATGGTGAAACTGGACGACACCAAAAATTCCATCAAAGTGTACGCTTATCGTACCGTCGTTGCCGAAATCGTCGACGAAGAAAAGGAAATTTTGCCTGAAGACGCCAAAAAAATCAAATCGAGCTATAAGCTCGGCGACAAGGTTCTGGAGGACGTTACGCCTAAAAACTTTTCCCGTATTGCCGCGCAGACCGCAAAACAGGTTATCATGCAACGCCTGAACGACGCCACCCGTGACGCAGTTTACAGCGAAATGAGCGAAAAAGAAGGCGAAATCATGACCGCCGTCGTCAGAAGAAAAGAAGGCGACACCGTTTACGTCGAAATGACGGGCAGCCAACTCGAAGGCGTTTTGGGCCCTCAGGATCAGATTAAGGGCGAAGCTCTGAACGTCAACGACGTCATCAAGGTTTACGTCAAACGCGTCAGAACCTCTGCTTATAGCGGCACGCAGGTTATGGTCAGCCGCAGCAGCGCGGGCTTCGTGAGAAGACTGTTCGAACTGGAAGTTCCTGAAATAAGAAGCGGCCTCGTTCAGATCAAAAACATCGTCAGGGAAGCAGGTTACCGCACCAAAATCGCCGTTTACAGCGAAGACAGCAACATCGACGCCATCGGCAGCTGCATCGGTAACAAAGGCGTGCGCGTGAACGCAATTGTTAACGAACTTGCGGGCGAAAAAATCGACGTCATTCAATGGTGCGCCGATCCTTTGGAATTCGTCGCTCGTTCCCTTAGCCCTGCGCAAGTCAAGATGGTTCAGATCAACGAACTGGAAAAGAGCGCCAAAGTTATCGTGGCCGACGACAAGCTGAGCCTTGCAATCGGCAAACAAGGTCAGAACGCCAGACTGGCTGCAAAACTCACCGGCTGGAAAATCGACGTCAAACCTTACAGCTCTATAGCGACCGTTCAGGAAGACTAAGAATATAAGAGGTAACAATGCCGAAATTTACACCGGAACGTATGTGTGTGGCGTGCAGAACGTCCTTTCCCAAAAACAGCTTGCTTCGTTTCGTTTTGGACGAAAACGACAATTTGCTGTTCGACGAAAATCAGAAGGCGCAAGGGAGAGGCGTTTATCTGTGCAAAAACGAAAGCTGCATAAAAAAATGCTTGAAAACAAGGGCTTTTGGCCGCGCACTCAAGAAAAACCTTTCGGAAGAAGCTTATACGGCCGTCAAGGAGGAATATGACAGACTACAACAAACTTAGCACGTATGTCGGGTTTGCCGTGAGGGCCGGTCAGGTTTTGTGGGGCAGCGACCTCATTATGGAGAAAAAGAGAAAGAGGAAACTGATTCTTTTAAGCTCCACCGCGTCCGAAAACCTGCGCGACAAAATCGCCGCTTACGCCGAAGAAACCGGTTCGAAGCTGATAATCCTGGAAGACGGTTACACGCTCGAAGATATTTTGAAACGCAACACGAAGGCTCTGGCCATAACCAACAAGGATCTGGCCGACGCCATAATACGTTCTGTTGAAATAAAGGAGAAAGAGAATGGCTAACGTACAACAAAATTCCAACGACAATCTCGCGGGCATCAAGCTTGGTCAACAGCTTCTTGCTTCCGGCATGGACGGAGTCAAGGAACGCTTGAAAAATGCGAGAGCTAAAATAGACGACACCAAAAAAACGCTTCTGGAGGCGAAAAACAATCTTCTGGAGATTCGGAAACGCGCCGAAGACGAAGCGGCAGAAAAGCTTAGGGCCGAAAAAGAGGCCGAGCTTCTGAAAGCCGCAGAAGCCGAAAGAAAGGCAAAAGAGGCCGAGGAAACGGCCGCAAAAGCCAAGGAAGCGGAAGAAGCGGAAAAGGCCGCAAGCGCAGTGGCGCAGGAAGAAAAAACGGTTGCGCCTACGGCTCCTGCCGCGCCTAAAACCAACCCTAACGTTCAGGTCAGAGTGTTTGACGACAAGCCGCAACGCTCGCAGCGTCCGCAAGGCGGCGCCGCGCAGGGCTCCCGTCCGCAAACCGGCGCAAGGCCGCAAGGGCAAAACGGCTTCGGTCAGGAAAGGCCTAACGCAGGGCAAAGGCCGCAGACTACGTTTGCAAAACCGACTGTTCCGCCACCTCAACCGAGCAAGCCGCAGAACAAGGACTTCGGCAAAAAATCCAAAAATTCCGACAATCAACAGGACAAAAAGGCCAAGGACAAGAGGACTCTTATCCGCATGGGTTACATCGACGACAACGGCTTCGTTATGGACGAGGACGGCGAAGTTTCCAACCGCAGATATAAGAGCCTGAAAAAGAAAAAAGAGGTTCAGGCGCCTACTCAATACGCAAAAATCGAAAAGGCTGTTATTACAAGTAAGATAGTGCCGATTAAGGTTTTGAGCGAAAAAATCGGAAAAACCGGCACCGAAATCATCAAACAGTTGTTCAATCTGGGCATCGTCAAGACCATTAACGAAAGCATCGACTTCGAAACCGCTGAGCTTGTGGCAAACGAACTCGGCATCGAACTGGAGCTTAAGGTTGACGACACCGCCGAAGAAAGCTTGTCCAAGGTTTCCGCAGACGACGAAAACGACGAAAATCTCGTTCCGAGACCTCCTGTCGTAACCATTATGGGACACGTCGACCACGGCAAAACCAGCCTTTTGGACTACATCAGAAAAGCAAACGTCGCTTCCGGCGAAGCGGGCGGCATCACGCAACATATCGGCGCGTACACCGTTACGCTTAACGGCAGTCCTATAACGTTTTTGGACACCCCGGGACACGAAGCTTTCACCACCATGAGGCTCAGGGGCGCAATGGTAACCGATATCGCCGTCATCGTCGTTGCGGCAGACGACTGTATTATGCCGCAGACCGTCGAAGCCATCAACCACGCGAAAGCCGCGGGCGTTCAGATTATCGTTGCCGTCAACAAAATCGACAAACCGGGCGCAACGCCTGACAGAGTTTTGCAACAAATGACCGATTACGACCTCGTTCCGGAAGTTTGGGGCGGCACCGTTCCTGTGTGCTACGTTTCGGCTAAAACCGGTCAGGGCGTGTCGGAGCTTTTGGAAACCATATTGCTGGTTGCCGAAGTGTCCGAGCTTAAAGCAAACCCTAACCGCATGGCAAAAGGCAGCATCATCGAAGCCAAACTCGACAAAGGCCGCGGCCCTGTTGCAACCATCTTGGTGCAGAACGGCACGCTTCACGTCGGCGACAACGTCGTTGCGGGCACCGTATGCGGCAAAATCAGAAATATGTTTGACGACAAAGGCCGCATAGTGAAAAGCGCAGGTCCGTCCACGGCAGTTTCCGTGCTGGGCTTTGAGGAAGTTCCTAACGCGGGCGATCAATTGATCGCGGCAGAGGACGCTTCTCTTGCCAGAAAGGTTGCGGAAGAAAGAAAACTCAAACAAAAAGAAGAAAGCGCCGCGCAAAACAAGCCTGCTTCTTTGGACGACATCTTCAGTCAGCTTTCCACCGGCGAAACCAAAGAGCTTAACCTTATCATCAAGGCCGACGTTCAGGGCAGCGTGGAAGCGGTCAAACAATCGCTTCTGAAGCTTTCGAGCGACGAAGTTAAGGTGAAAGTGGTTCATGGTGCGGTCGGCGCAATCAACGAAAGCGACATTATGCTTGCAAAAACCTCAAACGCCGTCGTTATCGGCTTCAACATCAGGCCGGATAACAACGCAAAGGTCATTGCCGAACGCGAAAAAATCGACGTCAGAACCTACAGTATCATCTACGAAGCCATCGACGACGTGGAAAAAGCCATCAAGGGTATGCTCGATCCGAAATTTAAGGAAAACACTTTGGGCAGAGCCGAGGTTCGTCAGGTTTACAAAATTACGGGCGTCGGCACAGTTGCCGGCTGCATGGTTATCGACGGCAAAATCGTCAGAAACTGCAAGGTCAGACTGCTCAGGGCGGGCGTCATCATCTACGACGGTCAGCTTTCCAGCCTTAAACGCTTCAAGGACGACGTTAAGGAAGTTGCCAGAGGCTACGACTGCGGTATGAGCATTCAGAACTTCTCGGACATCAAAGAAGGCGACGTAATCGAAGCTTACGTTATGGAGCAGATAAATGAGTAACAACAAAATTCAGCGCATCAACAGTGAGCTGGAAAAACAAATTTCATACGTTATAAACTACGGCTTGAAGGATCCGAGGACGCAGGGCGGAATGATCAGCGTTCTTCGGGTCAACGCGGCCACAGATCTGAAAACGGCAAAAGTATATTTGTCGTTTTTGAACGTTGAGGACCCGAAAGAAACCTTGAAGGCCATTAGGTCTGCCGCGGGATTTATCAAGAACGAGCTTAAACACAGAATGGACATACGAAACATTCCCGATTTGACTTTCGTTCTGGACGACAGCATCGAATACGGTATGAAAATCACCGACATCATCAACAAGCTTAACATCACCGATGACAAAAACGAGGACTGAACTTGCCGCAAAAAATCTTTTTGAAGCGGCGACCGTTGCGCTGGTGTGCCACGTCAATCCCGACGGCGACACGGTGGGCGCGGCGCTTGCCTTAAAAGCCGTTTTGGAAAAACTGTCAAAAACGGCCGAGATTTTTTGCGACGATTTTCCTTACGAAAAGCTTTCGATTTTGCAAAATTTTGAAAAAATCAACACGTCATCCGAGAAAAAGTTTGATTTGGCGGTCGCGGTTGATTTTTCGGAAACGTCAAGAGGCGGCGTTTCGGCGAAGTATTTTAAGCACGCAAAAAAGACGCTTGCCGTCGATCATCACAAGGGCTTGCAGTCGAATTTCGGGTGCGCTTTGGCGGACTCTTCGGCCGCGGCAACCTGCGAGCTCGTTTACTTCGTTATAAGAGAGCTCGAGAAGCTTTCGGGAAAGCCGCTTATGGACGACGAGGTTGCAAAATGTCTGTTCGTCGGCCTCGTTACGGATACCGGGTGTTTCAGATTTTCGTCGGTTACGGCGCGCACCATGGAGGTTGTCTGCGAGCTTTATAAATTCAGTTTCGACGCGTCCGGCATAATTTTTAAGATGCTTTCGGAAACGAGTAAGCCCGTTTTTATGCTTAAGAGCAGAGTTTTGGCAAAAACCAAATTTTTCTTTGACGACCGCGTGGCCGTGATTACCTTCAGAAAGGACGATTTTTCGGAAACGGGCACTTCACCCGAGAACACCGAAGGAGTCGTGCAGGAGCTTATCGCCATAAAAGGCGTCGACGTTGCCGTTTCGATTTGCGAAGCGGGTGAAAAAAGCTTCAAAATCAGCGTTCGTTCGTCGGAAAAGGTTGACGCGGCGGATATGCTGTCGTTTTTTGGCGGAGGAGGCCACAAAAGGGCGGCAGGAGCAAGACTGTCGGGCTACTACGAGGACGTTTTGGACAAAATTCTGAAAGCTTGCGGAGACGTTTTATGAGTGAAAAAAAGCTTTCCGGTTTCATAGCGGTAAATAAACCCTCGGGCATGACGTCGAGCGACGTCGTGGTGAAAGTGAGGGGGATTCTTCGCAGCGCGACCGGGGACAAAAAAATTAAAGTCGGTCATCTCGGAACCTTGGATCCGAACGGTGCGGGAGTTTTGCCCATTGCCGTGGGAGCGGGAACCAAGCTTTTTGAGTACACCACCAAAAAAATCAAGAAATATCGCGCTGGGATATGCTTCGGGAAAACCACCGACACGCTGGACAGCTACGGCGAGGTAACCGAAACCTCCGACGTTTTGCCGACAGCGGAGGAGCTTAAGGCCGTTTTGCCCGAGCTTACGGGCGACGTTATGCAGGTTCCGCCTGCGTATTCGAGCCTTTCGGTGGGCGGAGTTAAGGCCTATAAGCTGGCAAGGCGCGGCGGCGAAGTGGTGATTGCTGCAAGACCGGTGAAAATTTTTGACATAAGCGTTCAAAGAGAAATCGAACCCGGACACTACGTTCTGGACATAGTCTGCGAGGGCGGAACGTACATAAGATCGCTTGTTCGCGATATTGCCGCAAGGCTTGGCGCGCTTGCTTATATGAGTTTCATTATTCGTACAAAAAGCGGCGAATTTTTGATGGAAAACAGCGTAAATTTGGAAGAATTTGCCTTAAATCCGACAAAATTCGTTATGCCGATTGAAACCGTTACTTCAAGCTTCGAGCGCTTCGACGTGCCTGAAAAATTTGAAAAACAAGTCAGATGCGGCGTGAAGACGAAGATGGGAAGCCCCGAAAAAGGGCCTTTTGCGGTGTACGTTTCAAACGAGCTTCTGGGCATCGGCGAAACCGAAAACGAATATCTGATAGTTAAGACGAGGTTGGAAAATGCTTGAATTGAGATTTAACTATATATGCGCCGAAAAATGCGTGATTGCTTTGGGCTTTTTTGACAGCGTGCACAGAGGGCATCGTCATCTGATTGAAAAAGCCAAAGAAAGAGCCGCCGAAAACGGCGAAAAGCTGGCGGTGTTCACTTTTGACAACAATCCGTTCGGCTACGTCGGCCGCGACGAGGGCGAAGTTTATACCTATTCGGAAAGAATTGTAATGCTCAAAAATATGGGCGTAGACATCGTGGTTTCGGCGACCATGGACAACGAGTTTTCCGCCACGCCGGCAGTCGATTTTTTGGACAAGCTGTTTTCCACTATGAAAATTTCCGAGGTTTTTTGCGGCAGCGATTACCGCTACGGCAAAAACGGCTTCGGGGACGTGAATCTTTTGAACCTCGTGGCAAAGCACTACAAGGTGAAGGTCAACGTGGTCGATTTTCTGCTGGACACGGCGGACAAAAAAATCAGCACTTCGACGGTTAAGCAATATCTTTCCGTCGGCAACGTCGAGGCCGCAAACGGGCTTCTGGGCGAAGCGTACCACATTACGGGAGTTGTCGAAAAGAACTTCGGCAGAGGAAAAGCCTTGGGCTTTCCGACCGCCAACATCGACATCCCGCCCGAAAAAATGTGCATCAGGCACGGCGTTTACGCCACCACCACCGTGGTTGACGGCAAAAGCTACGAAAGCATAACCAACGTCGGCGACAAGCCTACGTTCGGGGTGACGGACG
>ULJZ01012658.1_pt1 | contig 10288 bp, 8 predicted proteins | sample 1951021 | NCBI WGS metagenome assembly ULJZ01 (sample SAMEA4835487, study PRJEB28245) | human gut metagenome | biome: gut microbiome; material: fecal sample | place: Denmark | collected 2008
GCAATTAAGCTTGCTAAAGAACTCGATACAGAAATTGTTTCAGCAGATTCAAGACTTGTATATAAAGGTTTTGATATAGCAGCGGCAAAACCTGATATGGAAGAACGCGAAGGTATTCCTCATCATCTTATTGATATTGTTGAACCGGAATTTGATTATTCAGTCGGGAATTATTATGATGACGCCAGAAAAGCTATATATGATATTTTATCCCGCGGTAAAACTCCGATTGTCGCAGGCGGAACCGGACTTTATTTTAGAATTTTACTTGAAAACTACAATCTGCCGCGTGTTGAAGCTGATTATAAACTGCGTGAGATGTTGGATTTAAAAGAAAAAGAAGAGCTTTTAGAAGAGCTTAAAGTTCTTGATAATATTACGTATGAAAGATTAAAAGACGCTAACAAGCGAAGAATAGTAAGAGCACTTGAAGTTATTAAACTACTCAAGAAGCCTATTTCTGAAATGGATATCCAGAAAGAACCAGAATTTGATGTTGAATGGAAAATGCCTGTGCTTACCTCAAGACAAGATTTGTACGAACGAATTAACAAACGTGTTGATATTATGGTCGAAAAGGGATTAATCGAAGAAACCAAATATCTTCTAAAGAAACATGGACGAATAAAAAATTTTGTATGCACAATCGGTTATCAGGAAATTTTATCATATCTTGACGGCGAATGCACTCTGGAAGAAGCTTTAGAGAAACTCAAGCAGCATACAAGAAATTACGCAAAACGCCAACTAACATGGTTTAGAAAAAATCCGGAATTAGAAATAAATATATAAAGAAAGAATGTGAGGGAGATATGCTAACTCCTCACATTCTCCGCGCATAAAGCGCCGCTGGATTAGTTTACCATGAAATTATAATTACTCCTGGGCTGCCGCTTTCAGCTGCAGAAGTTGACACCCCGCTGCAAGGTTCTTTAGACCAAGACTGTTTATCTGACTTATCAATACCGTCATAATACACCCTGTCGACACTCCAAGAGCCGTAAGGTTTTGTACATGTATCCGTAATTTCCGTACCTCTTCCACCCGCACCAAAACTATATTTACCAATAATATATTTAGTAAAGACATCCTTTGGATTAAATGGAGATGCTCCACCGCTTACACTGGTTACAAATGTCGGCGGATTAGTAAATTGACCTTGAGAGGTAATATAATCAAACCCTGGATATGTTGATATGGAAGTGCTAGTATCATAGTTACCACCGTCAGCAGAAAGATACAGCGTGCCTTCATTACAAGTAAGAGTTGTTGTAAGTCCTTCGTGAATAGCATCAAGCTGGGCATCTAACATACCTTTTTTTATAGACGGTCCGCCACCTGCCACATGAAAAACACAGTCCTTATCAAGACTTGATACGTAAGCGACTCGGTATGAAGCCGCACCACCACCAGCACCAACTTCATGCCATCTTACATTAAGGGTAGTTGATGTTTCAAGCCAAGGAATACGATCCCGCGCGGCACCTGGTTTAGGTGTCCAAGGACCAAATTTCGATCCCGTAATACCATAATCGCTCGCATCATAAGGTTTTCTAAGAGTTCTACCAAGATTAGTACCATTTGTACCGTATATAGTAGAACCGGTATCTTGCAGCCATCCGCCTTCTCCACCCTTAGCTCTTTCTTGGTTCGTATAACAGCGATCGCCCCACAACTTCATTGCATCATAGTGCTCTATATCATCACCATCCTGACCGTGTATGTAGCTACTTCTGCTATTACCTATCTTGGTTTCAGGATGTGATTTAACCTTTTTGGTACCCCATCCGGCACAACTCCCCTTAGCATTTGATGTACCCTTCACAAGATAAGTTCCAAAAAGATTTTTAAGATATGGTTTTATACCTATTCCACTAACACTCTGCGAACATTGTGCGTTCTGGCAGATTTGACCATTATCCATTTTTTGACCACTACTGTAAAGTAAGGTTCCGCCCACTACTTTTTTATATCCATTTGAATCTTTAGCACAAGCAGAGCTTTCTTTATTGGAATAATCACAAAAATCTATTGTTCCGGAGATATAGAAATCTTGACCATAACCGCCTCTTGCTCCAACACCATGAGTTTTGCGCTCAGAAGAAAAATCTTCTATTGTACCCCAACTATTCCCCGACTGGTCGATTCCAAGCGCTTGCGTCCTATATGGAGCCACAAATGCTGTTGTTGCTATATTATAACACCAATCTTCGTTATTACAATTTGCATTGGAAGAAACAGCATTACCAATACCGCGTAGTGTACTTTGAAGAGAACTGCAGTGAGAACAAGTTGGATAAGCTGACATTCCATCTTCTTCTTGAGTTGTATAACAAGTACCGGTATATGTATACTCTTCTTCAACATAATTTCCGTTTTCATCCTTTACATAGTTGCCGTTAGCATCTTTTTTCTTTCTTGTTCCGGTCTTCTCACAATCATAAGGAGTTGGAGACCAGCAGGTTCCTTTACATTCACCGTTCATAACCATGTGAGGCGACTTTACACCTGTATAAGTTCTGTCCTCTGAATTCTCTCCGCGACCTCCATCAGTACCTTCTACAGCGTAAATAAACGGAGCTCCATAAAGCATTTCCAACAATTCACCATCATCAATATCAGTATAACCTTCACCTTCGGCTCCACTGTCTAACTTGTAACTACCGCTTTTTGTTTCATCATATTCTTTCCAATCTGAATATTCGTATCCGCCTGCCCCGCCTCCAACAAGCTCTATCTTAAACAAGGTAGCTCTTTTAGGCGGTGTAAACTTACAACCCGAACCGGATGATACTAAACGAGATGCGTTATAATATTCATAACTGTCTCCGTAGCAGACAAATTTCCCGTGGTGAATTTTTAATGGCAGGTTCTTTACTCTTTTCGTAATTATTGGAGTAGATGCTGCAAGAAGAAGTGATATAAAGATGAAAAACACCATTAATTCCACCAGTGTGAAAGCAAGTTTTAAATTATTTTTTCTCATTTTGTCCTCACATTTACCAGGAAATTACTACTGCCCCTGGATTACCGCTTGTATTACCCATACCGCAATACGTAGGAAGGTCGCTTCCCGTAAATTTCGCACCGTCAAAACAGCGTACATTAGAACTTTCAACTGGCTTTAACGCTTCATTACCAGTTGTAACCCCGTTAATCCTATGTCTTGCATTACCAGAAACCGACAAAACTATCGGGTGTGCACCAGCACCTGATGCCCCTGGAGCATGAGTTGAATTGTTATTTTTTGCCAGATGACTCCTGTATCCGGCACCTGAAGCAATTGACAACGTAGGAATTGCAGCCCTAAACGCATTTGGAAAATACGCTTTCGGGAAAGGCAAATCACCTTCTTCAATAGCTAGAGTATCATTTCCGCCCCATCCATCAGCACCTGAACTCACACGCATAAATGTTTCCCAAGTACCTGCTGCATTATTTTTCCAATATATCGTCGAATAGGCAAGCTCTGCATCACCTTTATTTTGCTTTGCAGGCACAAGCTTTAACTGTGTATCACTAGACATTTTTTCTAAAAGCCGCATTTCACTCTCACCTGCCGTACCTGCTACACCAAAATAAGCATTTATCGCAAGTGATTCCGTTGAATAATCTATATATTCAGGGTCATTATCAGTTATTTTACCGCGCAGACCACTCTCTCCAGTCATCTCTCCTCCACAGCCTTTTCCGCCTTTTCTTTGCATATAAACCGGAGTTGATTTTAGGAGCTTAAAACCTGCAATTATTGCATCATTATTTAAATTGTAAGCTTCACCATCTTTTCCATCGGTCTTTTCTCCCTCATGCGGAAAGTTTACCCTGCCGTTTTCACCAGGTTTTGAAGATGGCAACACAACATGCTTTGTACCAATTTCAAGTCTTGTTTCATCAAAATTATAAGTATACTTAACGTCATCCTGCTGACCTTCTGGAGCATAATACAATGGAGCACTAACTATAATTTGCACACCATTTGCAGATTTCCCACCAGGTGCAGAAAGCTCAAATATACACCTGCTTGGACATAAATATTCAAGCCCCGTTGTACACAAATCAGAACAATCATTGTATACCCCATTTGTTATATCTTGTCTGCGTTTATCGCAAGCTGCATCTCCACCGTTACCTATAGGTGAAGTCAAAGTATATTTAACACCATCTAAACCGCTGCCTTGCCATTGTTTATTCCATTCTTTTCTTACCCAATCCGGAACTTGTTTAATATTGCTGATTGAAGCTAAGAAAGCTTCATTGGTAGGAATTCTACCTGAAACCTCTTTAGTGTCCGGAGTATAACGTGGTAAACCTGACAGCCCGACAGCACCACCTCCACCTGCACCTATTGCTTGAAGTACAAATAAATTTGCAGCTACAGGAGGCGTAAAATAGCACGCCCCTTGATCTGTTACATCTTTTAGCTGACCCTCTTTATTTTCAGTATTATTGGCTTGATACTGCATTAAGCGGTCATTTTCCCAGAAACATTCCATAGTACCATGGGGCGCCTTATAGTCATGCTTGTTTACTTTCTTCGCACCAAGCATAGGCACGCCAAGAGCTCCTATAAATCCTATAATCACAAGTGTTATAAGTATTTCTGATAATGTAAATCCTGTTTTCATACTGCTCATTTATGTCACTTAATATCCTAATTGCATGAGCATGCTATCATATGTTATTCAAAAAGTAAATACCATATGTATTCGTTTATTGAATATACAAATACCTCCGCATATAAAATATAATGATATTAATATGTGTTTTACAAATGAGTTCAAACCTGTTAAACCTGAAAAAACCGTCATTAGCATTAGATTAGATGCTGATGTACTAAAAGTTCTTGATACACTTTCGAATGATACTGACATCAGCCGCAATGAGCTTATTGTTCAGTGCATTGATTATGCTCTTAAAAATTTTCATCAATAAACCAATGCAATACTTTCCGGTTAGGCCTATACTCCTGTCCAATTCATCACTTAAGGTAATTTATATCAAGGAGTTCAGTGCCAAGATATAGATATGAAAATAAAAGGTTTTTTAAAATTATTGAATAGAAAAATAAATAAGTATGACAAAGCAGCCTCAAATCCTTTTGAAGCAACTCCTCTTACTATTACTTTAGTATGGGTGGAAAATGATGCGTCAGCCGGTATGAAGTCTGAATTTGACGTATCCCGCTCCTATAACGATAGGAGCGGGACGGCAAACTGAGGACGAATTCTACGATACCGCCGTTGTGACTGAGCGAAAGCGAAGGAACGCAGCAATCTTTGATTGCACAGGCGGGAAATGAAATGCCTGAAAAAGATGTCAAGCAACCTGATCTAAACTAATTCCTTTTTTCTTGCAAGCTTCAGCAACAAGTTTTTGTTCTTCCGGTAAAACTTCCTCAAAAAGTGAAGAAAGCACAAAGGAAGAGCCAAAAGCAGCCGCGCCTAAAAGACCTGCTGCAACGACACCGGCTCCTGATGCCATGCCTACAATTGCAGCAGGAACTGCAAGATAGCTGACACATTTAACAGCAGATTTGCCAAGCTCTTTTAACCCTGATTTCCAGTTTGTACCTTCAACTTTTTCGCCGTCAGTATTGTATTTAAGCTTAAATGCTCCGGGCACAGTCAAAAAATCAAGGGCACAAAATGCACCGCCCAGAAGAGCGCCGCCTCCGGCAGCTTTTTTTAATTGTTTTAATTTTCCCGCGGTCTGGCCTGTTAATGCAGGCAGGACTGAGCTTACAGATACCATAAAAACCCCTGTATAATTAACTTAATCTTATTCCCTAATTATATAAAGATTTTTATAGTCTTAAAATTGCCTTTTTATTACAGAATATTAACTTAATCTTGCATTCTTCGGAACAACTGTTACTCCGCCTTCTGAAACATAAAAACCTCTTGCAATATCAGCTTCGCGGTCAATACCAATTTTAGTATAAGGCGGAATATCAACATTCTTATCAATTATAGCCTTTCTAATCTCTGAATATCTGCCGACATTAACATTTTCCATCAATATGCTGTCTGAAACCTGAGAGTAGCTGTTGATTTTAACCTTAGGAGAGAGTACACACCGAGAAAGCATACCGCCGGATACAATACAGCCTTCTGAAACCATTGAGTTTGTAGCCATACCTACCCTATCACCCTGCTGCCATATGAATTTTGCAGGAGGATAATTGTAATTGAAAGTCCTTATAGGCCATTCTTTTGAATACAAATTTAATTCAGGTTCGTAATCCAGCAAGTCCATATTTGCCTGCCAGTATGCATCAATACTTCCTACATCTCTCCAGTAACCTTTTTCCTTATCAGTCATTCCCGGAAAATGGTTTTCATTAAAGTTATAAATAAACACCCGTTTACCTTGATTTAATAACATAGGTATAACATTTTTCCCAAAATCGTGGTTAGAAGCTTCAATCTTTGCATCTTCATCAAGAGCATTTAATAAAACATCTTTGTTAAAAATATAGTTCCCCATAGAAGCAAGGCACATCTTAGGATTATTCGGCATTGCTTTTGGAGGAGTTTTCGGCTTTTCAACAAAACCTGTTAATCTCCAGCAGTCATCAACTTCTATAATACCAAACTCGTGAGCTTCTTCTATCGGAATAGGAATTGCAGAAATAGTTAAATCTGCATTATTTCTTTTGTGGTATTTAAGCATTTGTGAAACATCCATTTTATAAATATGGTCGCCGCCAAACACACAAACATAATCCGGTTCCTCATCATGGATATGAAACGCATTTTGATAAACCGCATCTGCCGTCCCCTGATACCATGCTCCTCCGGTTCTCATCTGCGCAGGAACGAGGTCAACATATTGATTTAAGAAAGGTGACAGAGCCCAGCCCTTTGAAATATGTTTATTTAGAGAATCTGATTTATACTGGGTCAGAACTTTGATTTTAAAGAAACCGGAGTTTATAAAATTATTAAGCACAAAGTCTATAATCCTATATCTTCCGCCAAAAGGCACCGCGGGTTTTGCCCTGTCCTGAGTCAGCGGAAAAAGACGCTTCCCTTCGCCGCCTGCTAATATCATTACCAATGCGTCATCTATAGACATATAAACCTCCTGTTCCTTATATAATATAATACCAAATTTGAAACGGCTTTGCACTCATCCTTTAGTATGGTTGTTGCTCCAAAATTTATACTATTATATAATCTTCTTATGAGCAGGATAAGAAAGCTTTATTATTTCGATAGAAAAAACATGCAGGAGATGATATCGTTTCTCAACAACAGAGATGCGTATATAAGCCGTATTATGTTTAACCCTCTTATCCCTCTGCATCATCTCATTCCGCTGAAATTCAAATTTTTGCCGGAATCATATGTCTTAAAAGATAAAAAAGAGATTAAAGGGCTTATTACAATTGCGCCTTCCAAATCTCCATTAAAAAGATTGGAAATTCAGCGTCTTTTCTTCGACGAAAATTGTTATGAGGATGCTGAAGAACTCATACAATTTGCAGTATCAAAGTACAAAGCTTCCGGAGCTATTTCTTTTATCGTAAGAGTTGATGATAATCTGCCGGATTTATTACGACTTTTTGTGGCAAAATGCGGGTTTAGCCAGATTTCTTATGAAAGGCTGTGGAAAATCCCGGTTCCTGAAAAAATAGAATTCAACCGAAAAGAATACAGAGAATTCAGAAACTCTGACTCTGCAACAGTATCATCACTTTATAATGAATCACTGCTTCCGCATTTCAGGCCGCTTCTCAGCAGCGATGCAAGAGAATTTAAGGAAACTATTTTTAAAGGACTTTCATATTTCAGTGAATATAAATTCGTAATTGAAGATAAAAAATCAAAAAATATTTCAGGATATATTTCTATAAAAACTTCGGATAATGAAAATTATATTCTTGATATAATTCAATCTTCCTGGGTTGAAATAGATATTAATGCTGTTATTGGCTTCGGCGTTTCACAAATCCGGAAACGGCAGAAAAATTTCAATCTGTTTATTAAAACTAAAAAATATACACAGCTTGGTGAAAAATATGAACAGCTTTTTATGGAACACCGGTTTGAATGTGTCCAAAACCAGATTGTTCTTACAAATTCGTCAGCAAAAATTATAAAAGACAAAGTCCGTTCAGGAAGATTTACTATATTAAACCAGTTCTATGACGGAAGCGGGGTTAATGTAGGGATTTAAGCAGATTTTTTCATATTCTGAAATTCATCCAGACCGACTTTCCAGCTGTCTTCATACTTAAAATCTCTTGATGCTATTTCATCAGGAAGTCCTGCGTGGTGAATTTTCGGAAGTAAAAACTTCTCGCTCATCTCAATAGGTGCTGCAATATCGTCATCTGAATCCTGACAGATAAACACACCTTCTCCATTACTGTTTGTCTTATATCCGACTATTGTAATTTCGTGTCCTGCAAGTTTATTATCATTTTCAGGATCAGGCCAGGTATAGCCGATTATAATATTATGTCCCATTTTCAGAGTATCAAGTAATTCTTTTTTTATTGTGCCGAAATCCTTTTCATACCCTTTCAGCCTTCCATTTTCATCAACAATTTGATAAGTTACAGAAGTTGTATTTTTATCTTCGACAACCGACTCAACGTATGTTTTTTCAAAATCGATTAAACCGCCGTCTTCCTGAGTCCAGGCATTCGGAGCTCGTTTATCATTCAAAGAATTATATGTCTGCTGTGAACCTAGCTGCATTAAAGTTGACTGCATTAGAACATCAATAATTGAACGCTCGCCGGGATCTTTATAATGGTTTTGTATTCTTGCTCTTATAATTGCATGTTCATCAGGTTTGAGCAAAACTGTAGCCGTATTAAAATCATTCATCTGATGAGGTGTTTTAAACTTTGTTAAAAGCCAGATTGCTTCTGATGATTTGTCTGAAAGACTATCCATTTTTATTGTCTTAACAACTTCATTGTTTGGCGATGTTAAACCCTCTACCATTCTAAAAAATTCTGCAGTATGCTTTGTAGCCAAATCAAACTCAATACTTGCGGCAGGACAGGTTCCTGTATGCATATTCTCAAGTTCCCATTTCGCCTCGGCAATCTCTTTTGGATTCTCAGACAAATTAGTCATCAAACCAATAACCTGACGTTTGTACTGCGCCGGAATATCTTCACAGGTTTGCGTTATTACATAAGGATTTGCAAGAATATCAAGACATTCCTGCAGGATGTTAATCTTATCTAACCCCGGATCGCGTTCTTCCGTAATTATTTTATGAAGATTATCCAGAACAGAACTTCTGTCATTGGAATTATTTTTCAGAAGCAGACCTGACTTGAGTGCAAATTCAAGTTTTTTTCTGTACTTTAAGTCCAGCTCATTTGAAAGCTCTTCATACTTTTTCTTTTCATCACGGGTAGTAAGGGAAGTCCGGACCGTAACAGCAGAAGTATAAGCATCTGCTTTAAAAGCAGGTTTTGGAGCGGTTTCTGCAGGGATAGAAACAGTTTTATCAGGAACTTTCTTCTGCTGTACTCCGCTGACATTATAAATATTTATATTTTGAAAATCCACACTAGCCATATATATATAAAAACATTACATCAAAAAAATTTGCCTTTATATTAAGATTTTTTACAAACTATCAGCTTTATTGCTGAACCTACAATAGTTGAAGCACAATACCAGGCGTTTGATTTGCAGCAGCCATAAGCGTTGCAGCAGCCTGTTGTAGAATTTGATTACGGATATATTCGCTGCTTTCTTCCGCAATGTCTGCATCACGAATTGTTGCCCGGGTTGAAACCAGATTATTAATGCTAACCCCAATTGACTCCAGAGCGGATTCAAGACGATTATATGCTGAACCATATTTGACCTCTTTTTCTTTGATTTTAGAGAGTAAATCATCAATAATACTTAAACTATCCTCGCTTGTAATATCAATATTATTCACAGATATTCCACAAGAAAAATCAATGTCTATTCTACTTGAATCAGAAGAGTTAATTCCAACCTGATAACCAATTTTATTGTTTCCATAAGAAAATGGGCGAACATCACTGCAATTAGCATCTCCCGTATATTTCAGCAATTCTGGTTTTGCTGTTGTAACAGCCTCTATTCCAGAGTTTTTATAATACGAGATATATGAACAGTTTGTAACTTCTATAGATGTACCTCCACTGCCTCCAATAATAATTCCATCTAGATTTTCAGATTTTCCTAAAACTTTTGAATTTGTAACAACACATAAATCACTATCAGCATCAACCCAGCCAATCATCCCCCCTGACGATAGATTAGCTTCAACAGTTCCTGCT
>ULJZ01016827.1_pt1 | contig 10103 bp, 6 predicted proteins | sample 1951021 | NCBI WGS metagenome assembly ULJZ01 (sample SAMEA4835487, study PRJEB28245) | human gut metagenome | biome: gut microbiome; material: fecal sample | place: Denmark | collected 2008
GTGTCTACCTATATCAGTCTAAGACAGAGAACTTAATTCAAACACTTACTTTATCGCCCTATCACTTTAGTACATTTTGTTCATTAGAAAGATGATGAAGGAGGCTTTTGATGCGGTTGCCCTGCAACATTCCTGATTGCTCCATTTTTCTGTACTTTTGGGGTATCTTTCTGATTAATACGCTAAATATGAAAAGATTCTTGCATTTATTGAGCCAATTGCGTTATTTTGAAAATGTTTTTGTGGCTAACTTTGCTTTCGAACAATTAAAATAGTTAGATACCATGAAAAGATTATTTATCTCGTTATTTTTAGTGACGTTTTTTATTTCGGAGAGTGTGGCTCAGTGGAAGCCTGTCGGTGATAAGATAAAGACTAATTGGGCGGAACAAATCAATCCGTCTCAAGTTTTACCGGAGTATCCACGACCAATTATGCAACGTAATGATTGGAAGAACCTGAATGGCTTGTGGGATTATGCAATTATTGATAAAGGTGGAGCTATACCAACCAATTTTGAAGGACAGATTCTTGTTCCCTTTGCGATAGAATCCTCCCTGTCCGGAGTAGGAAAGAGAGTGAATGAGAAGCAGGAAGTGATTTATCAACGGAGTTTCGACGTGCCATCGGCTTGGAAAGGCAAACAAGTTCTGTTGCATTTCGGTGCTGTCGATTGGAAAACAGATGTATGGGTGAATGGTGTTAAAGTTGGAAGCCATACCGGAGGATTCACTCCGTTCTCTTTCGACATAACTCCTGCTTTGGCTGCCAAAGGTAATAATACCCTGGTGGTGAAAGTGTGGGATCCTACGGACAGAGGACCTCAACCCCGTGGCAAACAGGTGAATAGACCGGAAGGTATTTGGTATACCCCTGTAACCGGTATCTGGCAAACTGTATGGCTGGAACCTGTTAGTGGAAAACATATTGAAAACCTTCGCATTACTCCTGATATTGACCGCAATTTGTTGACGGTAAAGGCTGAACTGAATGCCAATTGTGCAACAGACCTCGTTGAAGTGAATGTATATGATGGCAATCAACTGGTAGCTGCCGGTAAGAGTATCAATGGAGAAGCTGTAGAGGTGGCTATGCCTGAAAATGCTAAGTTATGGAGTCCTGATTCTCCTTTCCTTTATACCTTGAAAGTAGCCCTGAAGGATGGAGGTAAAATTGTGGACAAGGTGGATAGCTATGCAGCTATGCGTAAATATTCTACTCGCCGGGATGCTAACGGTATTGTACGCCTGGAATTGAATAATGAAGCGTTGTTCCAGTTTGGACCGCTTGATCAGGGTTGGTGGCCTGATGGTTTGTATACAGCTCCTACGGATGAGGCTTTGCTGTATGACATCCAGAAGACGAAAGATTTTGGTTTTAATATGATTCGTAAGCATATCAAAGTTGAGCCTGCCCGTTGGTATACCTATTGTGACCAGCTTGGAATTATTGTATGGCAAGATATGCCGAGTGGTGACCGCAATCCACAGTGGCAGATGCGTCAATATTTTAATGGTACGGAAATGAAGCGTTCTGCAGAATCTGAAGGTTATTATCGCAAAGAATGGAAGGAAATTATAGATTGCCTGTATTCTTATCCTTGTATTGGTACCTGGGTGCCGTTCAACGAGGCTTGGGGACAGTTTAAAACGGTAGAAATAGCTGAATGGACAAAGCAATATGATCCGACCCGTCTGGTGAATCCGGCAAGTGGTGGTAACCATTATCCTTGTGGTGATATGCTCGACCTGCACCATTATCCCGCACCGGAAATGTTTTTATATGACGGTCAGCGTGCAACGGTTTTAGGTGAATATGGTGGTATCGGTTTGGTTTTGAAAGATCACCTTTGGGAGCCGAACCGTAACTGGGGTTATGTACAGTTCAATTCTTCTAAAGAGGCTACGGATGAATATGTGAAGTATGCCGATATGTTATATCGGATGATTGACAGAGGATTCTCGGCAGCTGTTTATACGCAGACTACTGACGTAGAAGTGGAAGTGAATGGTTTTATAACTTATGACCGTAAGGTAATCAAGCTGGATGAAAAGCGTGTGAAAGAAATTAATACACGTATTTGTAATTCATTAAAGAAATAATCTTTCCTAAAAAAGGAGGGAACTATGAATCGAACTATTATAAAGCTTTTCCTCTGTTTGTGCATAGTGACGGCATTGCCGTCCTATGCCTATAATACCGTTCACTATTATTTCAGAACGGTAGATATCAGAAATGGTCTTTCTCAGAACTCTGTGAATTGTATTTTCCAGGATAAGAAAGGCTTTATGTGGTTTGGTACTAAAGATGGCTTGAGCCGCTACGACGGTTTGTTTTTTCGCATCTATAACAATGAAAATTCGAATCTGGGTAGGAATTTCATAACGGTGCTTTATGAAGATAGTAAGGGGAATATATGGGTCGGAACCGATGGTGGACTTTATATTTATAATCCTATACTTGATTCTTTTACCGAATTCAATTTAGTAAGTGATAAAGGGACCATTATTCGGGATTTCGTAACTATGATAAGGTGCGATGAACATTCAAATCTTTGGATATCGGTTGAGAATCAGGGGCTGTTTTACTATAATAGTAGCGAAAACAAATTGCAGAATTACCTTCATGATGCAGGACTGGCCAACGTTCATCGTTTCTGGTTAAATGGGAATACCTGTTGGCTGGCATTGTATGGTGATAATCTTTATTATACAAAGGCTGACTTTGAATCGCCTTTACAGCCTTTTAAGGATGCGAATGGCGATGAGATATTCAAAGATGATATCATCAATTGTGAGATTGTCGGTCCTCATAATTACACTTACATAGCATCATCGAACGGATTGACTGAGGTTAATTTTGTGACGGGTAAATCCCGTAGGATTTTGGATGCTTTTGCACGTACGTTAGAATTTAAGTCCGATGATGAATTATGGGTAGGTACGGAAAAGGGATTGTACATTTATAATTTGACGACCGACAAGATCACACACCTGACGGTACCCGATCAAGATGACTCCTATGCGTTATCAGACAATGCTATTTATTCGATTTATCGCGATAGTGAGAATGGAATGTGGGTAGGTTCTTATTTTGGTGGCGTAAATTATTATCCGTATCAATGGACCTATTTTGAGAAGTTTTATCCGAGAGAGGAGATTAAGTTTTTTGGTCGTCGGGTGCGTGAGATATGTGAAGGCAATGACGGTACTTTATGGATAGGTACTGAAGATAAAGGATTGTTTAATTTTGATCCGGAGACAGAAAAAATGGTACCATTTGAGCATCCGGATATATATAAGAATGTCCATGCTCTTTGTCTGGATGGAGATGATTTATGGGTCGGTACTTTTTCGGGGGGATTGAATAAGGTGAATTTACGTACCAGACAAGTGAAGCATTATTTCAAAGATAAAGGTGAAGGGGCGCTGACTGCCAGTGATGCTTTTACTGTTTGCAAAACTGCTACGGAGGATATCTGGATAGGAACAACATCCGGTTTATTCAAATATAATCGTTCTTTTGATAATTTTACCCATATTCCACAGTTGGGAAATTTGTTCGTTTATGATATTTTAGAGGATTTTGAGGGGAATTTGTGGTTCGCTACTTTCTCAAATGGGGTATTCGCGTACAATACTCAGACCCAACAATGGAAGAGTTATCTTTCAAATGAAAAAGATTCGACTTCTCTCTCTTATAACAAGGTAATTTCTATTTGCGAGGACAGCAAGAAGCGTTTGTGGTTTATGACGATGGGAAAGGGGTTCTGCCGTTATAATCGGGAAACGGATAATTTTACACGTTACGATACGTCAAAAGGGCTTCCTAACAATACCGTCTACAAAATGGTTGAAGACAAACGGGGAAACCTTTGGGTTACAAGTAATTATGGACTTACTTGCTTTAATCCGGATAGTGAGGCTATGCATGTATATACTACGGCAAATGGGTTACTGAGCAATCAGTTCAATTTCCAGTCTGGATATCGTGACAAGAGAGGGCGTATCTATTTCGGCAGTATTAATGGGTTTGTCATATTTGATCCGGATAATTTTGTCGAGAATACTTTTCTTCCTCCGGTGGTCATTACCGACTTTTATCTGTTTAATAAACGCTTTTCTGTGGATACTCCGGGATCTCCTTTACGGCAGAATATAACTTATGCTGACAATATAGAGCTTGATGCAGACCAAAATTCTTTTGCCTTCCAGGTGGCAGCTTTAAGCTATCAGGCACCGGAGATGAACCGCCTGATGTATAAGCTGGAAGGCTTTGATCAGGAGTGGTATATGTTGGGGCGAAATTCTATGATTACTTATTCTAATTTACCCTATGGTAGTTATACGTTGCGTATAAAAGGATCTAATGGTGATGGAAAATGGAATGATGTGGAACGGATGCTCAATGTACGTATTCGTCCTCCTTTTTACTTATCAGTGTGGGCATACGTTATTTATGTTATCTTGGTTCTGTGTTCATTGGTTGCCACTATTTTGTATTTCAAAAGACGGACGCAACAAAGACATCGGTTGGCAATGGAGAAGTTTGAACGGGAAAAGGAACGTGAACTTTACTCTGCGAAAATCGATTTCTTTACGAATGTAGCGCATGAGATACGCACTCCGCTCACATTGATAAAAAGTCCGCTTGAGAATGTCCTGCTTTCTAAAAAGGTTTCTGACGAGATCAGGGACGATTTGGAAGTGATGGATCTGAATACAAACCGCTTGCTTGATTTGGTAAATCAATTGCTTGATTTCCGTAAGACGGAGACGCAAGGATTTCAATTGAACTTTGTGGAATGTGACGTTGTAGATATATTGCAAAAGACCTATAAGCGTTTTAAGCCTTTGGCACGTGAGAAGGGACTAGAACTTACCATTGATTCTCCGGAGAGTCTGTATGCCTCGGTAGATAGGGAAGGACTGACCAAGATCATCAGTAATTTGATGACAAATGGCGTGAAATATTCGGAAACATATATCCGCATTAAGTTATACGTTGAGGGGGATCAGATGTTGCTCCTGGCGTGTAATGACGGACGTGTGGTTCCGCTGGAGATGCGTGAAGAGATATTTAAACCATTCGTTCAATACAAAGCCGGAGTGCTGCATTCTGTTTCCGGTACGGGTATAGGATTGCCTTTGGCGCGTTCGCTTGCCGAACTTCATGGAGGGACTTTGTGTATGGTAGATTCCATGGAAAGCAATCAGTTTTTGCTTTCGCTTCCGATAAAACATGCCCATACAATACAGACAAAAGAGCAAGTTGTGCCTGAAGAATCTTTTGAAAGTCAGGAGGCTAAAGAAGAAGTTGATTCGCAAAATCGTTATACGTTACTTGTTGTAGAGGATAGTTTGGAAATGCAGGCGTTCATTGTAAAACAATTATCGGCGAAATACCGGGTTTTGACAGCCTTAAATGGTGTGGAAGCCTTGAAAGTATTGGAAGAACACACCGTCAATCTGGTTATTTCGGATGTCATGATGCCTGAAATGGATGGACTGGAATTATGCGAGCATTTAAAATCTGCGGTTGATTATAGCCATATTCCTGTTATTTTATTGACAGCTAAGACCACCCTTCAGGCTAAGATCGAAGGTATGAAGCTTGGGGCGGATGTCTATATAGAGAAACCTTTTTCTGTGGAATATCTTAAGGTTTGTGTTTCTAACTTGCTAAGTAACCGTGAGAAACTTCGTGTTGCTTTCGTTCATTCACCTTTTGAACAGGTCAACAGTATGGCAATGACTAAAGCGGATGAAACTTTTTTAAAGACCTTGAAAGAAGTAGTGGTCGCAAATATGCAGGATCCAGACTTTAATTTGGATGATATGGCAAGCCAGCTGAATATGAGCCGTTCAAGTCTTAACCGGAAAATAAAAGGTATATTGGATATGACTCCGAATGATTACATTCGTTTGGAGCGTTTAAAGAAAGCGGTGCAATTACTCAAAGAGGGGGAATGCCGGATAAATGAGGTTTGTTACATGATCGGTTTTAATACCCCTTCTTATTTTGCCAAATGCTTCCAGAAACAGTTTGGTGTTTTGCCTAAGGACTTTATAAAATAGCTATGAGGAGGGTTTGGTACTATTTTTGCATTGTTTGAGTGGATTTTTATATTTTATATCTTAAAATTTCACTACTTTTGGGCTGTTATTTTTATATGGGTATTCTGCCTGGAAAAAAGAAAGGAGTATATCTGGATTTTATTTTAAAGACCATATTATGAAAGATACATTAATCAACAGAAGAGAATTCCTTAAAAATATAGGGGTGCTTGGAGCTGGGGTGTTGTTGTCAGCAAGTCCTTGGCTTTCTGCCTTTTCGGAAGTTAAGGAAACTTCCAATGAAAAATGCCGTTTGGCTGTTATGGGCCGGGATCACGGGGACGCTTTTTGATGAGTTTCCTGATACAGAATCCTAAAGTGGATATTGTGGCATTGTGTGATATTTACCAGCCTTCCATTGATGAGGGGTTGAAACTTGCCCCGAAAGCGAAGGTTTATAATGACTACCGGAGACTACTGGAGGACAAAACGATTGACGCGGTATTGGTGGCTACTCCCCTTAATTCCCATTGCCAGATTGTATTAGATGCTTTTGACGCCGGTAAACATGTGTTCTGTGAAAAGACCATAGGTTTTACGATGGAAGAGTGCTACCGCATCTATCAGAAGCACATCAGTACGGGCAAGATATTCTTCACCGGTCAGCAGCGCCTTTTTGACCCGCGATATATAAAAGTAATGGAGATGGTACACGCCGGTACATTTGGCGAGATCAATGCTATCCGTACTTTCTGGAACCGGAATGGAGATTGGAGACGGGAAGTTCCTTCGCCTGAGCTGGAACGTTTGATAAACTGGCGTTTGTATCGCGAATATTCCAAGGGTTTGATGACTGAATTGGCTTGCCATCAGCTACAGATCGGAAGTTGGGCTTTGCAAAAGCTTCCTGAGAAGGTGATGGGACATGGAGCCATCACTTACTGGAAAGACGGCCGTGAAGTGTATGACAATGTAAGTTGTATATATGTGTTCGATAATGGAGTGAAGATGACGTTCGATTCTGTCATATCCAATAAATTCTATGGCTTGGAAGAGCAAATCATGGGTAATTTGGGAACAGTAGAGCCTGAAAAGGGTAAGTATTATTTTGAGAGTGTAGCCCCTGCACCCGGATTCCTGCAGATGATCAATGATTGGGAGAATAAAGTCTTTGACTCTTTGCCTTTTGCCGGTACCAGTTGGGCACCGGAAACTGCCAATGAAAACAAGGGAGAATTTATTTTGGGAGAACGTCCTAAATCGGATGGTACTTCTTTGCTGCTGGAGGCTTTTGTAGAGGCTGCTATTACCCGCAAGCAGCCGAAACGTATAGCCGAAGAGGGTTATTATGCAAGTATGCTGTGCTTATTGGGCGATCAGGCTTTGCAGGAAGAAAAAGTACTTTACTTCCCCGATGAGTATAAAATAGATTATCTGAATCATAAAGCTAAAACAATAGAAGCCGTATGAAAAATACAGTTATTACCGCTCGCCGGAAAAAGATAGAATTGCTGACCTTGCTGGTATGTTTCATTATCGGCAACTTGGCAAATTTGTATGCAATAATCTCCTATAAAACCCCTTTCTCGGAGATGCTGACATCTATTTTCTATGTTCTGGCATTTTCGTGTGTGCTTTATGCCTTTTGGACCCTATTGCGACTTTTATTCTACGGAATAAGAAATTTGTTCCTTAAGAAGAAAAGTGAAGTATAGAGATAATTGAAATAGAATTACTTAATTAATACCAATGAGATAATGACAACACGAAGAGATTTTTTGAAGACCATGACCATGGCTTCTGCCGGATTGGCATTGGGTGCTGGTGATATACTGGCAAATCCCACCTTTGCATCGCAAAGAAAGATAACAGATAAGGTGAAGATTGCCTATGTAGGTATTGGCAATCGTGGCGAACAGATTATTGGGGACTTTGCCCGTACCGGTATGGTAGAGGTTGTAGCTTTGTGTGATGTTGATATGGGAGCACCCCATACGCAAAAGGTGATGAACCTGTATCCCAAAGCAAAGCGTTTCCGTGATTTTCGCCAGATGTTCGATAAGGCAGGCAATGAGTTTGATGCTGTAGCTATAGCAACGCCTGACCATTCCCATTTCCCTATCAGCATGCTGGCTCTGGCGTCAGGTAAACATGTATATGTAGAGAAGCCTTTGGCACGTACTTTCTATGAAGGTGAGTTGTTGATGCAGGCTGCGTTGAAACGGCCTAATCTGGTGACCCAAGTGGGTAATCAGGGGCACTCTGAAGCTAATTACTTCCAGTTTAAGGCATGGATGGATGCCGGTATCATCAAGGATGTGACGGCTGTAACAGCGCATATGAATAATCCCCGTCGTTGGCATAAGTGGGATACGAACATCTATAAGTTCCCTGCAGGACAACAATTGCCGAAAGATATGGAATGGGATCCTTGGCTGGGAGTAACTCCTTATCATGAATATAACAAGGACTATCATTTGGGACAGTGGCGTTGCTGGTACGATTTCGGCATGGGCTGTCTGGGCGATTGGGGCGCGCATATTCTGGATACGGTTCATGAGTTCCTGGAATTGGGATTGCCTTATGAAATAACGATGCAGTATGCCAACGGGCATAATGATTTCTTCTTCCCTTATTCTTCCACGATCCTGTTCCGCTTCCCTCAACGTAAGGGTATGCCGCCGGTTGATATCACTTGGTACGATGGTTTGGATAATCTTCCTCCTATCCCTGCCGGTTATGGTGTATCCGGTCTGGATCCTAACATTCCTACAACAAACCAGGGAGATGCTCCGGCTGCGAAGTTGAATCCCGGAAAGATTATTTATTCAAAAGAACTTACCTTTAAGGGTGGAAGTCACGGTAGCACACTATCTATCATTCCTGAGGAAAAGGCAAAGGAAATGGCTGATAAGTTACCGGAAGTGCCTAAGAGCCCGTCCAATCACTTTGAGAATTTCTTGTTAGCTTGTATGGGTCAAGAAAAGACTCGTTCTCCGTTTGAAATTAACGGTGTTCTGGGTCAGGTATTCTCATTGGGAGTAATGGCTCAGCGTCTCAATACGCAGTTATTCTTTGATCCTCGCACGAAGCAGATTACGAATAATGAATTTGCTAATGCCATGTTGGTAGGAGTACCGCCACGTAAGGGATGGGATGAGTTTTATAAAATGTAATAGCATCATATTAAAATAATTAATAGAAGAGATATCAATATGAAAAAGAATTATTTGTTGCTTCTGTTTGTGTTTTGTGCCTCTATGGTTTCAGCACAGAATTGGGAGCCTCTTTTCAATGGAAAGAATCTGAGTGGCTGGAAGAAACTGAATGGTAAGGCCGAATACAAAGTAGTGGATGGCGCTATTGTGGGTGTTTCAAAGATGAATACTCCTAATACCTTCCTGGCTACCAAGAAAACGTATGGTGACTTTATCCTGGAATTTGATTTCAAGATAGACGATGGATTGAATTCTGGCGTACAAGTACGTAGTGAAAGCAAGAAAGACTATCAGAAGGGCCGTGTACATGGCTATCAGTTTGAAATAGACCCTTCAAAGCGTGCATGGTCGGGTGGTATCTATGATGAGGCTCGCCGTAACTGGCTGTATCCTTTGACACAGAATCCAGCAGCTAAAACAGCTTTCAAAAATAATGAGTGGAATAAGGCTCGTATTGAGGCTGTAGGTAATTCTATTGCTACCTGGATTAATGGAGTACCTTGTGCTAATATTTGGGATGATATGACTCCTGTAGGCTTTATTGCTTTGCAAGTACATGCTATCGGCAACGCAGCTGATGAAGGAAAGACTGTTAGCTGGAAGAATATCCGCATTTGTACTACAGATGTAGAACGTTACCAGACAGCTCAAAAAGCACCGGAAATCAATGTTATTCCTAATACAATTTCTCCGAACGAAGCCAAAGAAGGTTGGGCACTCCTTTGGGATGGCAAGACTTCCGAAGGCTGGAGAGGAGTCCGATTGAATTCTTTCCCGGAAAAGGGTTGGAAGATGGAAGACGGCATCCTGAAAGTAATGAAGAGCGGTG
>ULJZ01017291.1_pt1 | contig 10049 bp, 8 predicted proteins | sample 1951021 | NCBI WGS metagenome assembly ULJZ01 (sample SAMEA4835487, study PRJEB28245) | human gut metagenome | biome: gut microbiome; material: fecal sample | place: Denmark | collected 2008
TCCTTCTTTGATGGAATAATACTCTTTCATCAGTTTTGCTGCACGAAATATAAGGTTATTTCCAATATCTCCCAAGGGATCTTTACTGTCTACGGATAAAATAATATCCGGATCTTTACGTTTGTTGAATTCCAGCTCATCATACAGATCAATTGCCTGCATGATCATTTTCACTTTATGATACCCATTGGGCAGACGTCCACATACATCCAGTCCTAAATTCACCTTGGCTCTTGCCTTATATTTCAATTTATCCATGTTTCTTCCTTCCATGTGCTGCATTGTACGTTACCGTAATCATTGTACTTCATTCAGTACAATATACATTTTGTATTCGATTATATACAATTTCTAAAGATTCGTCAATATCCATCATTTACTATTAAGTTTTCTTACAGGCCTGTCGATATATAAGATGAGAGTTAATGTATCTGTTTCACAGTAATGCATGGATGCAGTGTGAAATATTTCACACAGATTTGTGCCCGCAGTTCAAGGTCTGCAGGCTACAGAAAGGAATGGTTATAATTATGGATGTAAACGGACTTACTAACACAATGTCAGCTGCTGTATCTGATATCAAAAACGTGAAAACTGATACAGCTGCGAAAACCGACAGTACACAAACAAAAGATAACAGTACAGCGCAGGCAACAGCCACCACTCCAAAGCAGGATGATACAGCTGCTGTCTATGATAAGAGCAAGCTCAGTGAAGATGACAGAAAAACAATTGTAGAACAGCTAAAAGCCGATCAGGAGAAGCGCCAGACTCAGCTTACTGATCTTGTAAAAAATATGATGTCCAAGCAGGCTGCTACCTTTGGACAGGCTACAGATATCTGGAAGTTCCTTGCAAAAGGAGATTTTACTGTAGATGCCGAGACCAAAGCAAAAGCCCAGAAGGATATCGCAGAAGATGGATACTGGGGCGTTGAGCAGACCTCAGACCGTATCGTTTCCTTTGCTACAGCATTGGCAGGTGACGACAGCAAGGCTCTGGAGAAAATGCGTGATGCATTTGTCAAAGGCTATAAGCAGGCTGAGAAACAGTGGGGCGGCAAGCATCCTGATATTTCCCAGAGAACTTATGATGCTGTCATGAAGAAATTCGATTCCCTCTCTTCCAAAAAAGAAGAAAAATCCGACAGCGATGGCAAGGTCATCATCAAAGACAATACAACAACAGAAGATACCGCTAATCCGTTAGCTTAATCAAATACCACCAACAAGAACGGGGCTGTTCAAAGCCCCGTTCTTTATATTTCACCGGATTTTACGATCAGCAGTTTATCTCCCGGCGCGATATCTTCACTGGTAAGCTGATTGACTTCCTTTATTTTATCCACGCTGACATAATATTTTCTTCCTATCTGCCAGAGTGTATCTCCTTCTTTTACAAAATATATGGCAAAACCGGGAAGCTTCTCCAATTTGGAACTGTCCAACTCTGTAATCTTCAGATCAGTCAGAATCTCTTCCTGTGCTTCACCGTAGAGCATCAGATGCAGGGTCAATACAGCCTGCCATTCTATCCTTTCCCCATCCTTCATAACCACATGCAGCTGTTCCAGCTGTGGTTTCAGAGAACAGTTCTCTATATTATATTCCATATCCTTCTGGAGTCCTGATAACTTCCTGGTTATGGTAAATGGCAGTCTGCTCTCAGCCATGGCGAAATTATTACCATCTTCATTATTCAGGTATAAGACCTGTACTTCGGCACTTCCCCTGATCTCTATCTCATCATCTCCGAAGATACAGTTCTCAATCTCAGGCTTTGCTTCGCTATGGCATATTTGTAATATTTTTGTATCAATTCCATCCGGCTTTACCGTGCCGGTCAGTTTCTCTTCCAGATAGGCATCCTGTTGCAGCTGTCTGAACTTCTTCGGACTGGAGATTGCAGCCACTTCACAGCTTACCCCATAGACGTCAGCTACGATATGTGAGGATTCTTTCTGCAAAAGCTTAATTTCCAGCTCCAGTGCCAGCTCCACTCCAAGCATTCTGGCTTCGCCATCGCTGTCTTCCCGTACGGTAATCTCCTCATGCCCTACTTCATACGCAATATCTGCTGTCATCATCTCTTCGCAGCCCTGACATTCAATATTTCCGCTAAAGGGCATCGTTGTTTCATACCAATTTGTCCTGCCACTGATATCCTCTTTATATATAAGGAAAAGAGACAATTCACCACCTACTGCAATCTTTCCCGAAAGTGGCTTAAAATTTACATGTTGAATTGCCGTACTTCTCCAGATGACCGTCCCTACCGCAGGTAAGCCTGCTGGCAATTTGTTTTCTTCGTGGATTCGAAACAGATCCCGCTTACTTACTGCTGTCTCCAGATAGTCCAGCGGCTTCTTGCGGTATTCCAGCTCTTTTCCACCTTTTGCCTGCTCCTTCTCTGCTCCATTCAGATCTACACATACTTCTTCCTGGGTATTCTCTTCTACTCTGGGCATGAGACTGATTACAGCCTGAATACTTAGCTTTCGTGAATTGATAAGATTCACTCTCATATCTTCCAGATTGGTGTTACAGATAGCCCTGTCTGTGCTTTCCACCATATCCATGTAGATTTCTTCCATGAAGGGCAGTTCACCCTCCATCCCGGCTAGCCCGGAGTCTTTTCCTTCTGCAAGATACAGAATCTGATACACAAGTCTGCCTTTTACCCAGACCTTATTGGTTCCGGACTTTACTTCATCTACCTTGATTTTTCCTCTGTTAAATCCCGGCTTGCCAACATCCGGTCTGCTGTCCGATACATTAATATCCTCTTCCAGCGGAATCTGCAGTAATGCCTTTGCCTTGATCCGTTCTGTATGTATATTCTTTTTCACAAGTTCCATATTTAAAAAGACCTCTCGAAGAATCCTGACTTATCACATTCTATTCTTCGAAAGGTCTTAATATGCGTATTATACGTATTATCTGACTGCACCGATCAGTTCTGTCAGATTCTCCACATGGTAACGCTCCATGTACTCTTCTATTCCTTTCACAACTTCAGCAGTTGTATAAGGATTTACAAAATTCATAGCGCCTACAGCAACGCCGGTCGCTCCTGCCAGCATGAATTCAATGGCATCTTCTGCGTTGGCAATACCTCCCATACCAATAATAGGAATCTTTACTGCCTGCGCTGTCTGATAGACCATACGAACTGCCACAGGCTTAATAGCAGGGCCTGAAAGACCACCTGTCTTATTTGCCAGTGCGAATGTCCTCTTATGGATATCTATCTTCATACCTGTAATAGTATTGATCAGTGAAAGGGCATCACTTCCTGCTGACTCAGCCGCCCTTGCCATCTCTGTAATATCTGTTACATTAGGCGAAAGCTTCATAATAATAGGCTGTTTTGCCTTGCCTTTGATCTGCTTCGTAATATCATAAAGGCAATCCGGGTTCTGCCCAAAGGCAATGCCGCCATGGCTTACATTAGGGCAGGACACGTTAATCTCCAGCATATCAACCGGCTGATCCCCCAGCTTTTCCACAACCTCTATATAATCTTCTACCGTTCGTCCACATACATTCACAATAATTCTGGTATCGAACTGTTTTAAGAATGGAATGTCTCTTTCAATAAAGACATCAATTCCCGGATTCTGTAATCCTATTGCATTGAGCATACCGCCATATGTCTCCATCACTCGTGGAGTAGGATTACCTTCCCAGGGAACATTGGCAACGCCCTTGGTCACAACTGCGCCCAGACAATTCAGATCTACAAATTCAGAGTATTCCATACCGGAACCAAATGTTCCCGATGCTGTCATAACAGGATTCTTAAATTCTACACCTGCAATCGTAACTTTTGTATTTTTCATCAGATATCCACCTCACTTGCCAGATATACGGGGCCATCCGTACAGATTCTTGCATTCTTCACATGGGAATGTGCATCTACGTTTTTGGTCTTCACTACGCAGCCAAGACAGACGCCTACGCCACATGCCATTCTCTCTTCCAGGGAAATATAGGCTGGAATATTCTGCTCCTGTGCATATTTCTTAATTGCACGAAGCATTGGCATAGGTCCACATGCAAAAATAACATCTGCTTTTAAATTATTCTCTGCAATTGCATTCATGACATTGCCCTTAGTTCCCTCACTGCCATCTTCCGTTGCCACATACAGATTACCATATTGCTTCAATTCGTCTGCCAGGAATAATTCAGAATTACGATAACCTACAATAATATCCTTCTCACAATCCAGCTCCTTAGCCAGTTCAAGCATAGGGGGGATTCCGATTCCCCCTCCCATTAAGAAAGCTTTTTTGCTTTTGGCAGCTTCAAGAGGAAAGCCATTGCCCAGTGTACCTAAAATATCAATCGGTGCTCCTGCATGATATCCTGAGAATTCTGCGGTGCCCTTACCTGCTACTCTGTATACAATCCGAATTCTGCGATTCTCCCTATCTACCTCACAGATACTGATGGGGCGTGGCAATAACGTTGATTTATCCTGTGTATATACACTGATAAACTGCCCCGGCTTCGCCTGCAGACTTAAATCCGTTGCTATCCACATATCATAAATGTCCGTTGCAATTTCCGTTTGACTCACTACAACAGTAGTTTCTTTCTTTTTCCCTGACATGCTCTTCCTCCAATTCCTTACATGGTATATTTCACACTAACTACAGTATAAAATAAGAAGGGATGATGTGCAAGCACATCATCCCTTCTCTGTACGATAAACTATTTCTTTTTCATTCAATGGCTCTTCTTCTACGAGAAGATCTGCATAGACACCGCCAGCTTCCTGCAAGCCTTTTGCAATCAGTCCGGCAAACAATACTGCCCCATCATAACGAAGATGTGTATTATCGGTCTTGCCATCAGGATAGTTCTTGTACTCTCCCTTGGAGAAATACATAAACCACTTACGGCTGCCCATTTCACCAGCCTTCTTTAACTCCGTACGGCTCATGCTGTAGAGGTCTGCCAGCGGAACATTACATTTCTCTGCTGTCTGCTTCATAGCTGCTACATAGTCAGAATGGGCACCTATGCCAAGGTGCTTATCATCCACAAAACATCTGCGTTCCAAAGGTGTAATCAATACAGGGTAAGCACCATGCTTCCTTGCCACGTTGATAAAAATCTCCAGATTCTCCATAAATGTGGAAAAAGGCTCTGTATATCTAGCAGGGTCCTGACTCTTCTCATCATTATGTCCGAACTGGATAAACAGGAAATCTCCTGCACCGATTTCTTCATCAATCCTCTGAAGTCTGCCTTCGTCAATAAAGCTCTTGGTACTTCTTCCATTTTTGGCATAATTTACTACCGTTACATCGTCTTTTGTATACAAGGAAAATACCTGTCCTATGCCAGTCTGTGGGTAGGTCATAAACTTATTAGTCTGAACTGTTGAATCTGATGCCCAAAAAATTTTCCTCATTTATTCTCCCTCTCCTTTATTTCAATAAGAAAGGGGGGACTTAACGCCCCCCTGGATATTACTCTTTTACAGCTCCGATATTAACACCGGTTACAAAGTATTTCTGTAAGAAAGGGTACAATATCATGAATGGCAGGATTGCTGCAATGATACCTGCATTGAACAGTGTATTCTGTGATACATTGTAAGCCGTTGTAGGCGTATCACCGTCCATAATCATGTTTCTTAACTTATACTGGAAGTTAACCTGATCAGGGTCTGTAATGTAAATCTTAACTGTTGTGTAATCATTCCATACTGTTACGGCAAACATCAAACCGATAGAAGCAAGTGCTGCCTTAGACAGAGGAAGAACGATCTTGAAGAAGATTCCCATAGGAGAACATCCATCGAGTTCTGCTGCTTCATATAAGGAATCAGGAATACCTTCAAAGAAGTTTCTCATAAGTACAAGGTTGTAAACGTTCATACCATGCTTGAATACAAGGATCCACATATTGTTTACAAGACCGATCTTCTTCATAACGAGGTATTCAGGAATCATACCACCGGAGAAAATCATTGTAAACAAAAGCATGTATGCAAGGAAGTTACGTCCAGGCATGTTGAACTGTACAAGTACATAACCACCAAGTGTAGATAATACCAGACCAAGTAAAGTTCCGAGAATTGTTGTTACTACGGAGTTAATGAATGGTCTGTAGAGTGCAGATGTCTGAATAATGGTCTTATAACCATCAACAGTAGGATGGCTTGGCCATAACTGGAACTGATATACACCAACCGCATTGAAGGAGTCTACCAAAACTTTCCAGATAGGAACCAGAACCAGTAAACCGATTAAAATAAATACGATGTAGTTTACAACGTCAAAAGCGTGTAATCTTTGTTTACGACTAGGTTGTTCTTTTGCCATTTTCGTACCTCCTATACAATACCGCGGCCACGAGTCTTCTTACTTGCCCAGTTACATACAAGAACAAGGAAGCATCCTACTAAGCCCTTGAAGAGACCAACCGCTGTGGAATAACCATAGTTAGGCAGTGCAATTGCGAATGTCTGACGATAAATATATGTAGAAATAACATCAGATACATCATATACTGCATTGTTATATAATACGAATACAGATTCGAACATGTTCATAACCTTAGCCAGGTTCAGGATCAATACAGTGATAATTGTATTGCCAAGAGCCGGTACTGTTACGAAACGGATCTTCTGCATACGGGTAGCACCATCAATATCTGCTGCTTCGTATAATTCAGGATTAATACCTGACAAAGTAGCCAAGAAGATAATCGTTCCCCAACCTGTTTCCTTCCAGATATTAATAATGTAGAAGATTGGACGCCACCATGTTGTACTTGCAAGGAAGTAGATGTTCTTATCAGCGTCTGTCAGGACTCCCAAATCTCTCAACCAACCATTTACAAGACCTGTACTGGATGGAGATAACAACAAACTGAAGATAGATGCAACTACTGCCCATGACATAAAGTGTGGCAGATATATAATAGTCTGCAAAGTTTTCTTTGCAAAGAGATTTCCCATTTCATTTAAGAAGATAGACACTACAACCGCAGATACGTTTGTAATGATCAACTTAATAATACTCAACCAAAGTGTGTTCTTGAATGCCGTCCAGAATGCTGCTGTAGCAAACATCTTCTGGAAATGTGCAAAGCCTACAAAACTTGGTGATCCTACGGGCTTATAATCGTAGAAAGACCATTTGATACCAATCATTGGCCAATAATTAAAAATAAACAGAAATATCAAAACCGGCAGGAACATTACATAATAGCCCCTGTTATTCCAGATACGAAGCTTCAGCGGTTTCTCTCGAACTTCGACACCTGTAGAAGTCATAACTGTTTTCTTACTCATACCGTTCTTCTTCCTTTCCTACTTCCTCATACCACTTTTCCTACTTGGCCGGATAGAACGGCCTTTACTCTCTCATGAATAACTGTCCTGCTCCGGACAGGAACAGGACAGTCTCATATGTAACTTTTCCGATTACTCGGCTTTATCTTACTTAATTATATCTTACTGATTTAACTCAGTTAAGCACTGATCAACGATAGAACCAACTGTATCAACGTATGTCTGCATAGCTGCTTCAACATCGCCGCCGTCAACTACAACTGTTGTAATGCATGCAAGCTTAGCGTCATAGATTGTACCGGACTCGTTTGTAAATGTCTCAGATACAGGTGAAGCAGGAGCATCTACACAGTTGCTTGTGAAGAATTCATTACCTGCTGCTGCAAGCTCGGACTGGTCAGCATAACCATTTGTTAAATGGCATACAACCAATGCAGGGTCAATTGCATTCTTCTTCCATACAGAGTTAGGATCGTTAGGAGACTGCTTTAAGTGGAACTCACCATCAGCATACTCGTATGTCTTTTCCTTATCTGTACCAGCGTTAATTGTGAATGTTTCAGCTTCTGTAGACCAGTGAACGCCTTCAGCACCATATGTCCAAAGTGTCTGGATCTTGTCACCATCCATCATTGTCTCGATTAATGTATCGAAGATAGCCTGCTCACGGGAATTATCTCCGTCACCGTCATCAATGATAACCCATACAGGAGCTTCTCTGTTAAGGTAGCCACCAACAGTATCCTTAATCTCAGCGATAGGAGTTAACTGAACTAATTCAGAATCAACATCATTCTTTACAAGGTTATCTGTAAGTGTCTGATACCAGGAACCTGCCCAGTATGTGAATACACCTGAGGAACCAGTCTGATCATTGGAGAACCACTTTTCACGGGCAATCTTTGTAGATGCTGTAAGTGTTTCAGGATCGATAGCGCCATCAGTATATGCCTGCTGTAATCTTAATAATGCAGCCTTAGTCTCTTCGGACTGGAATCCATCATACCATGTACCATCTTCGCCCTGAACGATTGCTGGGTATGCATCCTGCCAGAATTCAGGTAAGTAGTTGATGTAAGGAGCTTCGTTTCCAACGAAACCTGCTGCAACTACACCATATGTATCGCCATCTACGCCGTTTCCATCAGGATCGCCGTTGTGGAAAGCAAGTAACATATTGTAATAATCATCATATGTCTTAACATCTTCAGCGTTGATTCCAACTGCATCTAACCAAGCCTTCTTAACATATGTAACACATCCGTTACCATATGAGTTAGCGAAGCCGTATAAATGACCTTCACTGTCCATCAGGCTCTCATTAATCTTAGGTAAATCCATACGTGACTGGAAATCAGCGTTCTTATATGCATCAGCCATATCCCAGAGAAGACCTGTAGGTGCATACTGCTTGAACATATCTGCTGACATGATCATTGCATCAGGATAATCGCCACCTGCGAATAAACGTCCAACTGCATCTGTATAACCTGAATGGTCTAACTGCTGGATGTTAAGCTTAACATCATGACCAAGTTCTTCGCTTACAGCCTTTTCCCACTGCTCAACGAATGCCTGCTGTCCATTATCAACTGTTGCTGTTAATGTACCGTTTACTACAATGTTAAGTTCTGTCAGATCATAAGAGGATGTTTCCCCTGTAGATGCTGTTGTAGAAGCTTCTGCGTTTGCAGCTTCTGTAGATGAAGTAGCGTTTGAATCTGTAGCTGTGCTTGCGCTGTCAGAAGAGCTACCACATGCAGCTAAGGATACAACCATAGCTGATGATAAAAGTAAAGATAATGCTTTCTTCTTCATTTCTTACTTTCCTCCCTAATATAAAATTAACTGTTCCGAACCTTGGGGCTGTGCCCTTGCTCTGGAATCAACATATCATTTCCCCTCTTTTAAAACAAGTTACAATTTTTGCTGTCACGTACATTATTTGACTGCGTTTCCAAAAAATCCCCATTTTTCAAGGGTTTCATGTAAGTACTTACATGTTGTTTTTTTTATTTAAAACTGGTACAATACTACTATACAAACTGATAATTTATAATATCATGGAGAAAACCTTGATGATTTTGAATAGAAAAGAAACGAAAAATAATACAAATTCCACAACGGACAAACAGTCCCTCATGTTGCGTATGGTAACCTCTTACAGTATCTTCCTGCTGGTCATCCTCATCCTGTTCCTGTATCTGTATCAGTCTACTTTCCGCAACGTACAGCAGCAATATGATTTCCAGCAGAAATCCACTATGGTCAGTAATGTAGAGCTCTTTGAAAAAGACTTAAAGATTATGGATATCTATTGCCGGCAGCTGCTTCAGAATAATACATTCCGAAAGCTGATTGCCTTTCATGATCCTGATGACAAGGGCTTTATGGATATGGGAATTGCCCTTGCGACCACGCTTTCTACAGATGTGTACCCTGAAGCACTGCTTCCCATTGAAGAAGTGTACTGTTATCTGCCTAATACGGACTATATTCTGTCTCCCAACTATTTTATATCCGCAGAAAGATACTATAGCTGGATGAAAAGATATGCAAATCCCGAATATACCAACTGGCTGAAAGCACTTTCAGAAGAATCCAATTATTACCAGTTTCTTCCTATGGATAATGTCGCACCGAATTTCAGCAAAAACTACTATATGTATATGGTAAACATGGATGATCTGTACTATATGGATGCCAACGCTGTAGTATGCTTTGTCCTGGAGAAA
>ULJZ01008357.1_pt1 | contig 9914 bp, 8 predicted proteins | sample 1951021 | NCBI WGS metagenome assembly ULJZ01 (sample SAMEA4835487, study PRJEB28245) | human gut metagenome | biome: gut microbiome; material: fecal sample | place: Denmark | collected 2008
GAATAGCGAACCCGAGAAGTGCTATCCTACAAATAGCACTATCGGTAGCCTGTTATCATTGTCGGAGTTGAACGATATAACAGAAGCACATCAAATAAAAGACTTTTTATACAGTCTGTATCCACTGCTTTCGTGCAGTGGATTTTTTATATAACTGCTGACTACGGTAAAAATTAACAAATAAAACTTGAAATTAAATTCATAATTCGTATAAAAATTTATATAAAACACTTGACAAGTTATGAAGAATGTGCTACAATATAGTCACAGTCGGAAACAGGCTGTTGAGATAGAAATTGAAATAGATATTTGAATATGAAAGGGATGATCGTCAAAAATGAGTAAAAGCGTATACAGTCTTGTACTGACCGATGAGATAGTACGGGCGTTAGACTCTCTTGCGTACAGAATGAACACCAGCCGCTCGGCACTGATAGACAGGATACTTGCCGAAAAGCTGTCGATGCAGACGCCGGAGATACGGATGCGTAACATAATGGAAAATATCGGCAGTTTTTTTGACGATGAGATTTTCCGCTTGCAGACTGCGGCGGGCGATGGAGGAATGCTTATAAAAAGCCCGTTGCCTTATAAATACAAGCCGACTATACGTTACTCCGTAGAACTGCTCAGAGAGGACAGGTATCTGGGCAGGCTGAAGGTCAGCTTCAGAACGCAGAATATGGCACTGATGGAGCTGATGAACGATTTCCTAACCTGCTTTGCAAATATAGAACGCAGACATTTGTCACGCTTTGACGGAATCGACGTGGTGATGCAGATAGACAACGATAAGATGGTAAGGATGCTCAACAAGCCTCTCATCAAGGATGGCAGGAGCATCAGCGACACGAATCTTATCGCAGAGGCTATTGCGGATTATGTCAATTTTCTTGACAGGGCAATCAAGCTCTATTTTGAAAACGCAGACAACAGAAAGCAGGCGGTTTCGCTTGTGGATTCACTTTATAATGAGCGTATCAAGACATTGAAGGTTATCCTGTGATGCCTTGTACAAACGAAGAAAGGATGATGTGATATGCTTAACACAAACAATCTGACACAGAAATCAATGGAAGCTATAAGCACTGCGCAGAGTATAGCTGTTTCATATCAGAACATGAACATAGAACAGCAGCATATTCTTCTTGCACTGCTTCAGGCTGAGGACGGACTTATTCCTCAGCTTATAAAGAAGATGGGCGTTGACGCTTCACAGCTTACAAGGCTTACAGAGCAGAGCGCCGCAGGAATTCCGAAGGTAACGGGCAGCGGCAGAGATCCTGAAAAGGTATATGTATCTCCCGATGTTGATAAGGCATTTACAGCCGCTGAGGAAAAAGCAAAGCAGATGAAGGACGAGTATATCTCGGTAGAACATCTGTTCATAGGACTTCTTGAAAAGCCGAACTCACAGCTTAAGGACATTTTCGCAAAGTGCGGTATTACCGAAAAGGCATTCTTACAGGCGCTTGAGCAGGTAAGGGGCAGTGTGCGTGTTACCGGACAGAATCCGGAGGAAACCTACGATGTGCTTAAAAAATACGGTCAGGATTTAACGGAACTGGCACGGCAGAACAAGCTCGACCCCGTTATCGGCAGAGATACTGAGATAAGGAACGTTATCCGTATTCTTTCCCGTAAGACAAAGAACAACCCCGTGCTGATAGGTGAACCCGGTGTAGGTAAAACAGCTATCGCCGAGGGACTCGCACTGCGTATAGTGCGTGGAGATGTTCCCGAAAACTTAAAGGAGCGCCAGATATTCTCGCTTGATATGGGTGCGCTTGTTGCAGGCGCAAAGTACAGAGGCGAATTTGAGGAAAGACTTAAAGCGGTATTGCAGACCATAAAGAAATCCGAAGGTCAGATAATACTGTTCATAGATGAGCTTCATACCATAGTAGGCGCAGGCAAGACTGACGGTGCAATGGACGCAGGAAATCTGCTGAAGCCTCTGCTTGCAAGAGGCGAGCTTCACTGCATAGGTGCGACAACGCTCAACGAGTACAGACAGTACATTGAAAAAGATGCCGCCCTCGAAAGACGTTTCCAGCCGGTAATGGTAAACGAGCCTACGGTAGAGGATACTATTTCTATACTGCGTGGCTTGAAGGAACGTTACGAGGTGTTCCACGGCGTAAAGATTCACGACTCGGCGCTTATCGCCGCCGCAACGCTGTCTGACAGATACATTTCGGACAGATTCCTGCCCGATAAGGCAATAGACCTTGTTGATGAAGCGTGTGCACTCATCAAGACAGAAATGGAATCTATGCCGTCAGAGCTTGACGACATCCGCAGAAAGATAATGCAGCACGAGATAGAAGAAGCCGCTCTCAAAAAGGAAACCGACCGTATCTCCGTTGAGCATCTTGCCGAGGTACAGCAGGAGCTTGCCGAAATGCGTTCAAAGTTCAACGAGATGAAGGCAAAGTGGGAGAACGAGCGTAACGCCATCTCAAAGGTACAGAAACTGCGTGAGGAGATTGAAAGCACCAACAGCCTTATTGAGCAGGCTGAAAGAAGCTATGATTTGAACAAGGCGGCAGAGCTTAAATACGGCAAGCTCCCTCAGTTACAAAAGGAGCTTGAGGAAGAAGAAAAGCTGGCAGAGCAGTCAAAGTCCGCATCTATGCTGCACGATAAAGTTACAGAGGAAGAGATTGCTAAGATTATCTGTCGCTGGACAGGTATCCCTGTTTCAAAGCTGATGGAGGGCGAGCGTGAAAAACTGCTCCATATGGAAGATATACTTCATAAGCGTGTAATAGGTCAGGACGAGGCTGTTGAAAAGGTAAGCGAGGCTATACTGCGTTCAAGGGCAGGCATCGCAAATCCCGATCAGCCTATAGGCTCGTTCCTGTTCTTAGGTCCTACCGGTGTTGGTAAGACGGAGCTTGCAAAGGCTCTTGCCGAGGCTCTGTTTGACGATGAACACAGCATGGTTCGTATTGATATGTCGGAGTACATGGAGAAATTCAGCGTGAGCCGTCTTATCGGTGCGCCTCCGGGATATGTCGGATATGAGGAGGGCGGTCAGCTTACCGAAGCGGTAAGAAGAAAACCCTACTCGGTAGTACTTCTTGACGAGGTAGAAAAGGCTCACCCCGATGTGTTCAATATCCTGTTACAGATTCTCGATGACGGCAGAATCACCGATTCTCAGGGCAGAACGGTAGACTTCAAGAATACTATTATCATTCTGACAAGTAACCTCGGCTCATCGTATATCCTTGACGGTATCAACGATAAAGGCGAGATTTCCGAAGAAGCAAAAAACGAGGTCAACAAATTGCTTAAAACGCAGTTCAGACCCGAATTCCTCAACCGTCTTGATGAGATCGTATTCTACAAGCCGCTCCGCAAGGACGAGATCTCCGGTATTGTCGATCTTATGCTCGGCGAGCTTAAGAAACGTCTTGCCGATAAGGAGGTAGGCTTTGCTATTACAGATGCCGCAAAGGACTATGTAATCGACAACGGCTTCGACCCCAACTACGGTGCAAGACCGCTCAAGAGATTCATACAGCGTAAGATAGAAACGCTTATCGCAAGAAAGCTGATAGCCGATGATGTAGCACCCGGCAGTACGCTGACGGTAGACTATGACGGCGAAAAGCTGATTTGCAGTGAGAGCTGATAAATGAATTACGGTCACGGGCAACAGTCCGTGACCGTATTTTTTGTACTATAAACAGTACAACCTCCGCCGGAAATATAGACAAGCGGTTATCGGTGTGCTAAAATATATAGTGCAAGGAGTGATATTTTGAGAAAGAAAATAACAGCGGTGCTGACTGCACTTGTAATGCTTACAGGCTGTTCGGCAAACGCTTCGGTTTCGTCGGAAAATGCCTCATCCTCATCCGACTTTTCGTCGGAAAATGCTTCATCCTCATCCGACTTTTCGTCGGAAGTATCGGCTGAAGGCTCATCATACGGCGAAACGCAGAGCGTTACCCAGGAAAACGACAATGTAAATAACCTTGACAGCGATGAGATGAAGGTGCATTTTATTGATGTCGGACAGGGCGACAGCATTTTCATCGAACTGCCGAATACAAAGACAATGCTTATAGATGCGGCTGAAAATGAATATGCGGACAGGATAATCAACTATATTTATTCCTGCGGATACAATACGCTTGATTATGTAGTCGCCACTCATCCGCACAGCGACCATATCGGCGGTATGGCTGATGTTATCGGTGCGTTTAATGTCGAAAATGTTATATTGAGTCCCGCAACGCACACGACAAAATCGTACACGAATATGCTTAAGGCGATAGACGACAGCGGTGCTAAGGTAAAAATCGGAGTAGCCGGAACGGAGATTTTCTCTGACGGCGATTTGTCGGCGGTTGTGATAGCGCCTGTTACGGAGGACTACAGCGACCTTAACAACTCGTCCGTTATGGTGATGCTGACCTACGGCAGCAGGAAGTTTTTATTCACAGGCGATGCGGAAAACGGCGAGGAAAACACTATTACAGCCAATATAGACTGTGATGTGCTGAAGGTCGGCCACCACGGAAGCAGTACCTCGACAAGCAGAGCTTTTCTGACAGCGGCAAGCCCCGAATATGCGGTCATATCCTGCGGTATGGGCAATTCATACGGACATCCGCACACCGAAACGCTCGACAGGCTGAAGGGTGCAGGAGTGAAGATATATCGCACCGATCTGCAGGGCGATATAATAATGACCTGTGACGGCGAAAAAATAACCGTGAACGCAGAGCCGAGTGCGGCAGGCGGTGCATCGTCTGGGGAGAGCAAATCCGAAACGACTAAAGCGACAACCACAACAAAAGTAACAACTACAACAGTAACAGAGAAACCTGCGGAAGAAAATCCCGTAAGCTATTCGTATGTGCTGAATACTAACACTATGAAGATACACCGTGCAGGCTGCTCATCGGTAAGGCGGATGAGCGAAGAGAATAAAGGCTATACGAATGACTATGACGGGGCAATAGCGCAAGGGTATGTGCCGTGTAAGAGATGTAAGCCGTGAGGAAGCTGAAACGGAAAATGCTTCTGCTGTTTTACAAAACATCAGGAGCATTTTTGCATAAATTGTTCCGAACAGGTTGACAATACCATTTTCCTGTGCTAAAATAAAACTGCGACACAATTCAATATTTAAACTGTACAAGTATTCATTTTTACTACGGTAAAAGTGCATGCTCTATTTTCGTATACTTGTACAGGATATGAATTGTGTCGCAGCAATCGGAGTTGTGCATTTTTCGGTGCGTGGCTTCGGCTGCGCACTTTTTTATTTCAGAAAGGAATATGAAAATATGAAAGCGAAGAAATTTTTAGCGGTTGCTACAGCGGTTGCGCTTTTGATCTCATTGACCGCCTGCGCAGGCACAGGCAATGAGCAGGCAAGCAGTGCGGATAAAAATACATCGGATATAATAGATAGTGCTACTTCTTCAGTTGACGAACATACAAGTACAGAATCTGTAGAGGAAACGTCATCAGGAAATGATAACGCTAACGATGAAAGCACCATAACGGAATCATCGGAAACTTCTGTAGCTGACGCAACATCTTCAATTCCTATGAAAGAAGAAAAAATTGAAGAAAGAGATGTGTATGATGAAGACGGTAATGTGGTTGATAAGATAAAGGTTAAGGTGGTTGACGGGGTTACATATACTGTAGGGGAAAAGTCAGATGACAAGTGTATACTTGATGGTGTTCCACTTTTTACTAATGACCCTGAATTTCCTTCGGGCGATATTATTACTATGGTTCAAACCGTTCTGTATATGAAGGGGAAAGAGTTTACTCAAAAAGAAATATTTGAAAAGTACATTAAATATCATACACCTGATGAATGGTATGAGGAAGATGGAGTAAATTATGGTCCAAAACTAGGCGGAAATAAATTAGATAGAGATCCCAGAACTGAAACAACGGAGTATTTCAATGGATTTTTAGGAAATGCGCAAGAGTATATAGAAGAATATTGTGATGAATTCTCATTAGATTGTAAAGATTTTTCACTTGAATATAGTAGTCCAGATTATATGGATACGATTAAAGAACTTCTCACAAACGGTTATCTGCCCTTAATTCAAACAACTAGAGAATCTGAGTTAAATTGGTCTTGGATAGCCGAAGAATATACCGGTGTGTATGAAACGCAAGGTATATTTTCTGGCTGGTACTGCTATATTGCAATTGGATATGTTAACGATATGTGTATGATTTATGATCTTGGTAGTTCTAAAATATCATTAGGAGAAAAGAACATAATAGATGTTCGTGCTTTCTAAATTTAGAATTGCGCATACATGCACAGACCTTGCGGGAGGCGAGATAATAAGGCGGCAGGATATATCTGCGGCTTTAAATTTCAGAAGTCTTGACAGGAAGTATTGGAGGCACGGCAAAATAACCATTATTTTATCGCTTTATCATCTTTATACAGGGCTGTGAAATATCAGATAAATCAATCTCGTTTTACTGCCGCATAATTATTTCATTTCTAAGTTTGTCAATCTGTTGTGTGTAAGTAAGAAAAGGCTTTGGCATTTTATAAATCCCCAAAAAAGTAAAAGGGAGTTTCCGCAGAAACTCCCTCGGTCGCAGTCCACACGGGCTTCTGCAACTCGATCACTTTGTACATAATATCACTTTACAACGAAATTGTCAAGCGGTAAATATGCGCTATTATTATATTCCGTTTGCACTAAAATAATTACTGCTACTCAAACTACCTTCAACATCCGCCGTCAACTGAGGTATAGTAAAACTCAAACTGTCAGAACGGCGAATTTGGGGCGGCTCACAGCCGCTCATTCAATATTCTGTATCTGCTCCCTAATCTTCTCAATCTCGCTCTTCATATCCACAACAAGTCTTGTTATGCGTATATCTGCCGCCTTTGAGCCGATAGTGTTGGTTTCCCTGTTGATTTCCTGAACCAGAAAATCAAGCTTTCTGCCTATCTCCTTGTCGCTGTCGAGCATTGAGCGCAGCTGTGAAAGGTGTGAGTGCAGACGTACCGTTTCTTCGTCAACGGCTGTCTTTTCGGAGAATATAGCCGCCTCGGTGAGTATTCTCTGCTCGTCAATATCCGATGAGCCGAGTATCTCTTTGAGTTTGTCTTCAAGCTTCTTACGGTAAGCGGCGGTGCTTTCGGGTGAGTATATCTCAACCTTGCTTACCATATCCTCTATTACATCTGCCTTTTCGAGTACATCAGCCTTGAGTGCCGCACCCTCTGTTTCACGCATTGCAATGAACTTGTCGAGTGCCGAGCCGACTACCGATGAAATATCAGCCCAAAGCTGTTCCTCGTCTGTTTCTTCCTTTATCACCGTGAATACATCGGGTATTCTGAAAAGGTCGGAGGCGGAAAGGTCGTCTGTTATGCCAAGGTCGGGAGCGATAGTGCGGATAGCTTCTATGTACTGTGATGCTACCTGCTCGTTTACCTTTACCGAGGTGTCCTTTACGTCTATGTTGTAAACGAGGAGCGACAGTTCGACCTTACCTCTTGTTATCTTTTCCTTGAGCATTGTTTTCAGCTTAGGCTCAAGATACTGGTAGTTGCGTGGGAGCTTTGACGAAAATTCAAAGAACTTGTGATTGACACTTCTGATTTCGGCGATGATTTCTCTGCCGTTGATTACAGCCTGTTCTCTGCCGAAACCCGTCATACTTCTTATCATAGTGGGTATCCTTTCTGCTTTTATATTTCTCTGTTGGGGGACTACCGCCCCTCAACCCTGACTTATTTGTTTATTATATTTTCAGTTCGCCGCTTTCAAGCATTGATTGTGCGGCAAGTAATATTCCTGTTTTTCCGGACGGATAGGTGATACCGCCCTGTAACCATACCGCAAACGGCTCTCTGAGCGGTGCGTCTGCTGAAAGCTCTATGCTTGCTCCCATTGTAAATGCGCCTGCCGCCATTATGACCTTGCTGTCATATCCGGGCATATCCCACGGCTCAGGTGTTGCCATAGAGTCAACCGGCGAGCCGTTCTGTATGCCCTTGCAGAATGCGCAGAGAGCATCGGGTGTGCCGAGTTTTATTGCAGCGATTATATCCGTCCTGTTTTGATTGTACTTAGGGAACGTTTCATAGCCGAGCAGTGAGAAAAATGCACACGCAAAAACAGATGTCTTTACAGCGCTTTCAACTATCTGCGGAGCTAAGAAGAAGCCGAGATACATACCCCTGTTTTCATCAAGTGAACATCCTACCTCTTTGCCCGTTCCGACAGTAGTCAGACGGTAGCTGCACAGCTCGACCAGATCCTTTCTGCCTGCTATGTAGCCGCCTGTGCGGGCAATAGCACCGCCGGGATTCTTGATAAGACTGCCGATAATAAGATCTGCGCCGACCTCGGTAGGCTCACGCTTTTCAACAAATTCACCGTAGCAGTTATCGACCATTATAATTGCATCACTGTTTACGCTCCTGACAGCACTGATTATCTCGCCTATCTTGCTTATTGACAGCGAATCACGGAGCGAATAACCCCTCGAACGCTGGATATATGCCACCTTACAGCCCTTAGCAACAGCCGCCTTTATACCCTCAAGGTCGGGTGCGCCGTCGGGGAGAAGATTCACCTGCGCATACTTTACGCCGAACTCCTTCAGCGATCCGCCGTGTTCGCCGTTTATGACCTCCGTTAATGTATCATACGGTGAACCTGTTACACATAGCAGTGTGTCACCGGGACGAAGCACACCGAACAGGGCAGTGGAGAGTGCGTGCGTACCGTTTACAAAGCTGTGACGGACAAGTGCGTCCTCCGTGCGAAAAACCTCGGCATATACCATATCAAGCTTATCTCTGCCGTCATCGTTGTAGCCGTAGCCGATAGTGCCTTTAAGATGCATTTCGCTGACACGGTTGTTTATAAATGCGGAGAGTACCTTGTTTCCGTTGTACTCTGCGGTTTCGCTGATTTTCGCAAACTGTTCGCTTGCCATTTCTTCGGCCTTCTTTGCCGTTTCAAGCAGTCTGCCGTCAATATTGAAAAATTCCATTTTTATCCTCTTGCTATTTCATACGCTGTACCTGTCGCCGTAAATCCGCAGTTTATATAAAACCGCTGTACGTTTTTCTTGCAGATAAGCGTTATTTTTCTGTTGTCAAGTAAATTAGCCGTACAGGAAAGCAGTGCTGTTCCTATGCCGTTTTTCTGCATATCCCGTCTTACTGCGATGTGCGACAGAAAACAGCTTTTATCATCATCGAAAAGCACTGTCGCCGTTGCAACCGGTTCGCTCCCGTAACGCATTACGATAAGCCTCGATATACCGTGACGTACACGGTGGCAGGTGTCTGCGTACCATTCGTCAAACTGATAGTCTGAAAGTGAAAATCCGCTTTTCAGTATCTCAAATACAGTGCGGTAGTCCTCGGTAAATTCCGCTTTCAGCCGATCGTTACACACGGCAGGCATTTGTCCCGATGTCATTATATAAAGCGTTTCGGATTCTTCCGACAGCTTGATATCCGACATTACGGCTTTTGCACCGAGCATTTCCGAAAACGTTATAATGCTTTGCGAATCGCCGTTTTCGTTGCAGTGAACATAAAGCTCACCGCCGTAATAAAGGGCAAGCATATTATCGCCGGTATCGCCCTCATAGAACGTACAGAAGTCGTACCCCGTTCCGTAAGCCTTGCAATACGCATTTATCCGCCCGACTATCACATTGTCTGACGGATAATCGGGCGGCAGTGCGCCGTATATTCTTCTTATCATTTTTCCGCAAGTGCAAGATACATTGCATACGCAAGCTCAGCGGTACTTTGCACATCGCTTTTCTTTATCATACACGACGGCGAGTGCAGATACCTGCACGGAACGGATAGTGCAACCGTTCTGATACCGCCGACAGATGAATGGATTGCGCCGCTGTCG
>ULJZ01007736.1_pt1 | contig 9817 bp, 10 predicted proteins | sample 1951021 | NCBI WGS metagenome assembly ULJZ01 (sample SAMEA4835487, study PRJEB28245) | human gut metagenome | biome: gut microbiome; material: fecal sample | place: Denmark | collected 2008
TATAAAATTATAGGTATCAGGATGACAGTACTTTTCTTCGTTGACACGGATCTCTGCATCAATACAATTTTCTGGCAGATAAATACTCTCTTTCCCATAGAATTCATAAAACTTCCTTTGATTTTCCGTGGTAGCGGTCAGCAGTAAATCTGTTTCATGCAAAGCTTTTTTCACTCTACTACTGCTATACATTTGTAATATGTTGACCGAGGAACGGAATATATGTTTTAACCGCCCTTTCAACGGCAGATGCTTCACCAAAGCCCACGGAGAATTATTGACACCTCCTATAGGACCCCACATATAGGGCAATCCTAGTTTCCAGAAATATCCGGGTTCACGGTAGCCTATCGGTCCCACCATATGGCACAAGTCAAAATGCTCAGTTTTCACCAACTTCTTTGCTACCTGATAAGCCTGCTTCTGCCAAGACTTAAACGCTACATAAAAAGAATATGGGAAGATGCCCTTTCTATTAAGGTAATTCAGTGCATGGGTGGTCTTGCTGGCATGTACCGCCACAAACTTCACACGAGGCATAGGATGCTCCAAGGCAAACCGTTCCATTTCCAAGCAATCACCCAACACATCCCCACTGGCACCATACACCACCGTCAGGTTGTTATATTTCGACATATGCTTCACATAATTCCACGCCACGGAATATTCCGACCCTTTGGTGGGAGATATGAAAGCTGCCAAGACTAAAATATTCATATGTAATAATTTTATTATCAAGCCATACTTTTACCATTCAGTACAAGCTTATATGCTTTTATTTTTTCTTTTAAACTCCAATCGGTAGTCACAAATAAAAGCAAGCGTACTATCATAAGGGAGAGTCTAAATAAGCCATAAGCCACTCCTTTATAGTGCTTCCTCACATAATAGTTAAAACTTATCTGTGACATCATAAATCTGCCATACGACAGCCCTCTTTTGGAAAAGCTACCGCCTTCAAGATGAACTATCTGCGGATCGTTAATCACCTTTCTTTTCAGCCCCAATTGAGCCATTCGATATTGCAAGTCAGTTTCCTCATAATACATGAAAATATGGGAGTCAAAACCATACAGACTATCAAAAACAGTTTTCGTCAAGAACAGATCAGCTCCGGTAATGAAATCTACCTCTTTTGTCTTTGTTACAATAGTCGCAGGAGATTTCCTGACAATCTTTCCCCAGATGTACGAAAACTCACTGCGTGGAGTCGGAAACTCACCATAACTAAAAGTAGTATGACCCTCATTATCGAGTAGCCAACACCCGGCGGCACCTATTCTGTCTTTATCAGCATAGGTTTCCATATACTGATATAACATTCGGACTGCATTGTTCCTCAATAAAGTATCAGAATTAAGAAGAAACAAATATTTTCCGGTAGCATACGACGCGCCCAAATTATTTGCCCTGCCAAATCCGATGTTTCCTCCACTGTTTATCCAAACAACCTCAGGGAATTGACTTTTAATATATGCTTCGGAATCATCTGAAGAAGCGTTATCCACCACAATCACCTCATAACGAATGTCGCGTGTCATTTGGTGAACAGTTCGCAAGCAATCGGCCAGTAATAGCTTGGTATTGTAGTTTACGATTATTATAGAGACGTCAATCATCACATTCATTCGTTTGAAAATATCTTACTGTAGTAAACAACATCATAGCACCCCAGTTGATTGGGACATTTCCTAATGTCATCATACCCAAAAACATCCACAATAGAGTTTCTAAAGAAAAGAACTTTCTTATCATACAGGTGTAAACAGCTATTTGCATCACGATAAAACTTAGGAATCCATAATCAGCGATACCACCCAGCATCACCCTGTCACTAAAAATCCATTTGCTTAATCCATAGTCAACTCCATGTCCGAGCCACCCCTCCCATGAGGATAAATCGAGTTTAGTCAATGTATTTACTACAGGGATAATTCTGGCAGCAGCACTACCATCTGCGTTCATTACCGCTTGTTTATCCAATGTAATAAAGGCCATTAATGAATTTCTTGCCCTTTCCAAAGGCAAATAATCTATATTGAAAAACAATAGGAGAATAAGAATGGCAATAGGAATGGCTACCAAATACTGCCTTGGTGAAACAAAATATAATGCGATAAGAGTTAATCCCACCATAGCTGTTCCACTCACAAGCCCTAACATCGTATAGACAAAAACTATGACAATCCATTTATCTTTTATCCAAAGTTGGGTTAAGGATAATTTGCCATTTTCTTCCATCTCATACATTCTCAACAGAGAAAGAAAAGAAAAAGATAAAATCACAGCTGCCGAAGAGGGCTCATAGCTTAATGCATTTCCGGCAATTCCTCGACCTAAGTCTTGGACTAAATTAAATAAAGCGAATACCTTTATGCCTACAAGAAGAAGACATTGCTGAAGCACCAAAAAAATGGCATAAGCCGCAATCAGCCCCCTTATTAAACGCACAAAGAATTCTTTTGTGAAAACTTTGTTTATTACGGTCAAGTTGTAATAGGCTATATATATAAGCATAAACGAAAGGGCGAACAAAACAGTTGACCATCTTAAAGTAGCCGGGTGGCTCACAGCCGCAATAAGTACCAGACTATAATATGCAAAAAACAGGAGCAACGGTTTGCTCATCCAAGGGGATTTCAGTATAATAACAAAAGGGCACAGCATAGAAACCAGAAGCTTCAAATAGCTTACGCCATCACGACTCTCCAATGGAATGTATTGAATACAAAATAGTACTAATAAAAATGCCGCAATATTGCGTTGTGTGATATATTTAAACAGACTAATCATTGTTTTGTTTTTCCTAATGTTTTTATAGCAAATCGATTGACCAAGTATACAAATAGGTGCTGTATAGGCAAAGAACAGGCAAAAGCTACCAACGTGATCTTTCCATAGAAAGGAATGCACAAAATCTTTTCAAAGATTATCTGCGCCATTACTAATGTAATGGAATAATGAGTTAACATAAGATTTAATGAATTCTTTCCCCAATAGACGAAGTAACCGAATAGGTTATATTTCTCTACAGATTTAAACAAATAAATAAGTCCCAATGGTCCCCATAAAGGAGCGAAATATGACCAGCCTCTTATAAATGGATAAAAATTGGCCGCCATATAAGAGAAACCTATAAAAGCTACACCTATTACAAATAAGCCGGCAGGACCTTTTATTTTAGTCCATTTATAGGCATAATATCCAAATGCTATACCTACCCAAGCTTGCAAAATATTATGGATGGTTCGAAAGGGAGCATTTACGATTTGAGCTATTTCTGTATCACCGCCTGCTAAATAGATGTTGTATATCTCTTGATATATAATGGTGAATATTAAAAACGACAATAAAACTATTTTGTTTTTCTGCTTTAGCCAATGCCATATTATGCCACCACCTAATAATGCGGGCAAAAACCATAACGTCCCAATGCCACGCAAAGTGATAGTCTTATAAATCTCCTTAGCGATGTATTTGCCATCGTAGTAATCAAAACACCATAATACAAGGTCAAATGCGATAAGAATGCCAGACCAATATAAATAAGGCAATCCTAACTGAGCAAATCGTTTTCGAATAAAAATCTTTATAGGCAACTTTTTTGTGCTCATTCCATCTACCCATCCGGAAGTGACATAAAATGCCGTAATCATAAATGAGCCAATAAAGACATTTATTTGATTAGGAAATGCTCCTAATCCATAATGCAGCAGCACTATACATAATATTGACAATCCTTTTACGATGTCTATATATCGTTGGCGTATCATTTATACTTATTGTTAAATGGCAAAGCAGTTCTCCGAATCAACCGTTGTATCATCAGAGGCACCATTAATCCTACAACACTATAGAATAACCAATAAAGTTGATTGTATTCTTCTATAACCGGAATAGTCAATAAATTTTTCCAATCCATATCATATTGAACTATCTTTATACAACTTACTGCCTTAAAAGCCAAAAGATGAAAGGTTAGCACATATAAGGTGTTCGAACCTATATAATCCAGTACGACGGATAGTTTTGTTTTGCTCAAATACGCTGAAATCTTCAGAACAATCATACTTCCCATAATGCCCGTGCCAGAAAACATCAGACAGTCCCATCCTTTTACATTGATGTCAGCTGTAAATAAAATGGGGGTTAAAGAAAGGGCAATTGTCATTAAGGCAACCATATAAGTCGGTATTTGTAAGATTTGGATGCGTTTAAAGAAATATCCCATTAAAAAGAAAGAAGCAGCCAACCATTGAACCGAACCGAGCAAAGGTATCTTTATAGGAGAATAATCTACAACAGCAGCAATAAGCACACAAATCTCCCCCCCCAGTATGCTAAATAAGGTTAAATTACGTTTTTGCCTACAAGGTTTTAAATAGACCAATCCTATCATAGAAGCTACCAATGAAGCAGATAAAAACCAAAATGGCCATAGCAATTGCTCCGATCCGTAAAATACCAATGTCTTACAGGCTTTGATAATGATTTCTTTAAATGAGTATATATTGGGGTAAAGTCCAATACGATAAAAAGCATTGTGCAATAGCAAGAATAGAATGCTCCATTTCACGTATGGAATCCACAAACCTTTTAAGCGCTTTCTAACAGCGAGTTTCAAGTTGTCGATATATCTATCTTTCAATAGATAGCCTGAAATCAAAAAGAAGCAGGGCATATGAAACAGATATATCCAGTCATGTAAATATGCCGGGCATCCCGAATGTCCTACCACCATCAAAATTATGCACAATGCCTTGGCTATTGAAAGCGTAGGGTTATGGGCGCTGGCTGTATTCTCGATTTTCATAAAGTTTTTAAAAGTTTATCCACATATGCTTTCCATGTATAGCCTTCCGTAGCCCTATGAGCTTCTCTACACATCACTGCATACTTTTCATTATTCAAAACGTACTCAATACTTTCGATTAAAGAGTCTTCTCTAAATTCATTGTTGTAACAACCGAAAGTAATCTCTTTGCCAAATGTTGCCACAAAATCTTCGTAAGGTGAAACCACTATAGGTGTAGCAAAATACATCGCTTCAATCATGGATGAAAATCCTGCCCAAACCGGTGTGGGATTTACAAAGAGTTTAGCTTCTGTCATCAATTGATAATACATCCTATTCTCTTCGGGGATATCTTTATGCAGATAGCCATAGCATTTCACAAAATCTGGTAATTGACAAAAATCATTCTCTCGCATACCAATGATATGCAATTGATAGTTTTTCCCTTTATCTCGCATTCCCATCAATGCATGAATCAGCAACTTTGCTCCCTCTATATATTTCTTCTGTCCGATAAACAAGATGATATCCGATTTCTCTTTCTTGCTTATCAGCTCTTCTGTTTGATATTCTGTGTCGCAAAGATTATTGATAACATTCTCACCCAAATACCTGATATTAGCATTAGGGTAAGCTTCCTGCATGATGGCAGCACTTTTAGGGAATAGAGAAATCACCACTTGGGCATTGCGAATCGCTTCTACTTGTTTGCGAGCAAAAGACTTCTCGATGCTATACAACTCTCGTCTCTTTTGAGATTGGATCAATATGTTGAACGTCCAATCACTGAATAGTAAAGTGGGAATGTCGCTATATCTGTTATAATAATCAAAACAGGTCACAAAGCAGTAATCTGCTGTATGATAAAATGCAACGCTCCTTTTTATTTTCCGCTCAGTCAACCAACGGAACAGAGAGGTACGTATCCACGAATATTCATGATTCGGATAAAAACAATTCAAGAATCTGGCTACCGTCAGCTGCCAGATCTTATTGATGAATCGATTGGGTGATATATCTATCCTTCGCACCAAGATTCCCCTGTTCTCCAATTCTTTCGTAAATAGATAAGGGACATTGCTCCAAGTGGATGCCTTGTTTGAATCTCCGTAAGAATAGAATATGATTTCTTTCATTACCTGTATAAGTATATTATGATTTCGTGTTGTCTCTTAAAACCTCGTCTATCCGATGCAGTTTTAAGATAGTATAAATTCTATCATTGAGGGGACTCATCACCCGCTTCCTGATTGGTTCTAAAAGCATTGCCAAGGCAAAAATGCATACAGTACAAACGATGACGAAGCCCAAATAACCGAAAGAATTTTGCAGGGATTGCCACACGCCGTATTGCACATCATAAAAACTGAAACCGGCGGCTCCATCTTGCAGCAGATAGCAGGGGAAGACACAAGCGGCAATACGGTTCACTGTTTTGCTTTGAAAGTGTACTCTCAAGAAAATGCAAAATACCACTACCGATTTCGCCACCACAAAGGGATTGTTGTAGCCTCCAAAACGGTCGGGCAAGTAGTCCGTTATCAGCATATTGATGACCGACAGCATTGCATAGGCCATAAGTAAAAGCCACATCTTTCCGCTCTTCTCCGCATCAAACCGGTGTAGCCCATAGCCTATCACGTACATAAATATCATCTGCATGATATTGAAACCGTTGGAGTTGAGCCCGTTTTTAAACAGCCAACCACTAATGCAATTGATGTAAATCATCACCGCCATTGTGAACAATAACTGTCCGTTGCTTAAAGCTTGCAAGCCCTTGTTGAGGAGAGGAGAAAGTAGCATCAGCATCAGATAACAGGCTATAAACCAGTAGAAATAGTTATGGGAGATAGGCAGAAAGGCACTGATTAGATGGTTTACATTTTCCCCCCCCTAAAAATAACTATATTTAACACACTTGACAAGAGGTGGTAAAACAATACCATGCCGGTGAGATTGAGAAACGATTTCACCCTCAGATTGATGCCGTAATAGCCCGAGATAAGCAGGAAGACATTGATGCATACTCCCCACAGCAAAAACAACCCATCGTAAGACACTTCCCCATGAGCACCGTGACCGAACGAATGTCCCATCAACACAGAAGCCATCGTAAATATACGAAGCAACTCAATACTTGAATTTCTTGCAGAAATGGTAGTAGCCATCATGATTTTTTTAAGAAACGACGTTTTATATAGTCCCAAATACGGATATACATAGGAACCTTTAATCCCCACGAAGCCGTAAAGCAATGGATGCAATAGGTATTTGGGTTGGATTTGTACTTCATTGCTAATTTATTCTCACTGCCATTGCTCTTTTCCAAATCATATTTCAGTGGCGAGAAATACTCGGCCGGGCACACATAAATGCCTCCGTTACCTTGTAATAATACAGGTTTGTCTGGCATTTCCGTTGGAAAATCGGAGAATACTGTTTTTAATGTTTCCCCAAACACATTAGGCGCAATGACATCCAGCTTCACACCGCCTTTTTCGTCCATACAGAAATGCTTGTCACGATAAAACTCCATCGCTTTACGGCACCATTCACAGCCGGGTTCGGCTCCGAATATGGCAGCCTCCACACTCTCTGTAGCGGCTTCAAAGCCTATAAACGATTTATATTGTAACAAATCATCGAAACTTTTCAGCACCTCCACGTCTGAATCAAGATAAATACCTCCTTCCGTATAGACGGAATATAATCGGATATAGTCGGCAGCAAAGGCATATTTCTTGGCTTCAAAAGCTTCTTTCACCCAGGGCACGCTGTTGATGTCAAATCGCTTGGTGTCCCACAACACCAGCTCATAGTCGGTCAGCACCTGTCGCCATGTGTCGATGCAATGCTGGATCAGTGGTGGATATTCATCACCGCTAAGCCAGCAAAAATGTATCTTTTTAGGTATCATAGCTATTTTTGTTTTAGAAATTTCATCCAGTTGAATTGGTCGTATTTCCGCAGAGGAAGCAGTGGATGGAAACAGTAGGAATCAGTCACTGCACCAATTTGCTCATAGCCGTTTATCTTGAATGCACATTTTATATCAGGATAAGATTTATGTACAAGAGCCACCTTATGCTTAAACGGCAGATTGTCGAACCTCTTCAGGTCGTTGTATGTACAGCCGTCGGTTTCAACAAGTACGTAGTAGCAACGATCGGAGTTTATACGTTGTTCACGACGATGCCATGCCTCTGAACCAGCGGCTACCGAGGGATAGTGGATTAGGTGGATATGTATTTTCCCGCCAAGCAATGCAACGGGCCATTCCTTTTCACTTTCCACTTCACGCATCTCTGCATTGGTGTATTCTGCCATGTGGCTGATGTAGTCAATATAATCGGCTGGGGGTATCATCAAGTTTACTGTCGGACTGTTGAAAGGCAAGCGGAAATCATGTGCCACGAAGGCTCCTATGCAGTTGTTGCAGAAGATGGATACTTCTTTATTTACCCCCCCCATTAACAGTTTATAACAATCAAACATTACCATCCTGATTTTCCACTGTACGTTGTTCCAAGTCATATATTTATCGTGTTTTATCGGTGTAAAAGACTGCGTAGCTTGCAAATATATGGGTAAGTTCCGCAGAGGGTCAGCAGAAAGACTACTTTCAGCGATGCGGGTACCTCCGCCAAAAACAGGTATTGTCTGTTCAGCTCCGGAAAGCAACACAGCCACTCCATGTAGTAGCGGTTGCTTCGTTTCATAAGTGGCATGAGAAACCCTCGCACATTGGCTTTCAACTGTAGGAATTCATTCTCATATTGCTTGTAGAACCCCTTATCTTTGGCAAAGCGACATGCAATCTCAGTATTAGCATGGGCATCGTGACAACGTCGCAGGTCGGCATTGTCGTCCTGCCGGTGTGAGATGCTGTCGGGATTAATATAGTAGTTATAGATAGGCGTGCATCCTTCAAGGTAGCCCACATGCAGAGCATAATAAAACATCTCAATGCAGAGCACATTGTCCTCCTGCATGTGGCAGATAGGATAGTATATCTCATTATTGTTCAATAAGCTCCGTTTTACGAGTTTATTGAACAATGAACAAACAATGGGAAACGCTATCACAGACCGAAGCGGATCTTTTACATTGATGTCCTGATGTACCGTGCGTAGTATTCTGTTTCCGTCGTGCTCGCAGTAGTCAGCTATCACTATGTCATAGTCGTGTCGTTTTGCACAGTCGTACATTTTCCGATAGGCATCCCTCTCCACCCAGTCGTCGCTGTCGCAGTGGATGATGTATTCACCAGTGGCAGCCTTGATGCCTACCTCGCGGGCTTTCGCCGCTCCCATGTTCTGTGGCAGGTTGATGATGCGCACTTGTTTCCGTCTGGGGGGGTAATTGTTCTACTTCTTTTTTGAGCAAATCAATCGATCTGTCGGGTGTGAAGTCGTCCACAAAGATAAACTCCATGTCGTTAAGCGTCTGTCCGAACAGCGACCTTGCGCAACGCCGGATATACGCCTCCACTCCATACACCGGTATTACTACACTTACTTTTGCCATACTAATATGATTCTTTTTAGTCGGTATATTACTGGGCATATACCTGTATATATCAAGAACGATTTCACTTTCAACGAAAATCCGATCATGGGCGATCGCCATATAGCCTTTACTGCCTTGGGGAATGTGTTCATCCACATATTACGGTATTTGTTGCTCTTTTCAAGCAGGGGCATCAGGAATCCCATCACAACGAATTCCGCCTGACACAATGCTTTACTGTATCGTGGATATACGCCTTCTCTCTTGAAGAATTTTTCAATGACCACCATGTTTTCAGCGGCATCCTTGAAATTACGCACCAGCGAGGCTTCATCCTTCCTTCCACACACCGAGTCGCCGTGCTGGAAATAGTAATATAGAGGTCCTTCCACATATCCGTAACTCTTGGAGAAATACGCAATCTGGATAGAATAAGCCCTGTCTTCCATCATATGCCCACAGGGAATCATAATTCTGTCCGACTGATATGTAGCCGCCTTTACAAGGCGG
>ULJZ01017055.1_pt1 | contig 9638 bp, 6 predicted proteins | sample 1951021 | NCBI WGS metagenome assembly ULJZ01 (sample SAMEA4835487, study PRJEB28245) | human gut metagenome | biome: gut microbiome; material: fecal sample | place: Denmark | collected 2008
TCAAACGCACTTACGGAAAAGCAGAGCAGAAGCGCCGCTGTTATTGTCGCAATAAATGTTACAATAATTTTCTTCATAAATTTCTCCCTTATTATCGAAACAGTCTGCATTAAAATGCAGGCTGACATTTTCTGATACTTAATGACAAAATAGCACAGTATCCCGTTTCAATTATACAATACTTCCACAAAGAAGTCAATAATTGATAGAAGAAATACGGTAAATATGTCGAAAAATCAAAATAAATATTTTATAAAAGGCAAGTACCGCCGACTGTCAATGTTTCCGACCTTACGAGAAGTGATCGTTATTTTTTTACGGCGTTTTCAAGTACGGTCTTGAGAGTGCCGCTGAGAAGTTTTGACATTCTTTCGATAAGCTCGTCGGGATCGCTTTTCATACCGCCCTCAAGCCAGTCAAGGACAATGCCGACAATTGCGTATTTATAGAATGATGCGATAAACTTCTTATCATCATCGGAAACGCTGAGCTTCAGCGCCTTTGAAACGTTATCAATGAATTTGCCGGCAAAGTCAAGTGAAACGCTGTAAAGATAACGCTCGATAGTTTCACGGTGAAGCGAGTTATATACATGGTATATCAGCTTCTTGTTCTCCTTTACGAAGCAAAGCCCTGTCTTGAGTCCTTCCTCCCACGACTGACCGACCTCCATCTTTTCTACAGATTTCTGCGCTTCAGAAAGGAAGATTTCTTCGAGAAGCTGATAAATATCGCTGTAATGATAATAGAACGTGTTGCGGTTTACTCCGCAGTCATCGGTAATGTTCTTTACCGTTATTTTATCTAAGGGCTGATTGCTCAGCAGTTTTTTGAACGATTCCTGTATTGCTCTTTTGGTAAGTTCGGACATATTACCTCCGTTTTAGCCTGTGGTTTCTCCTGCTTTCTATTTTACGGTTATAATTATACAACATTCCCGTTAAAAATTCAAGTTTTAGGCAAAAAGTCGAATCTGCCTAAAAATCGGTCAATTTGTACCGATTGCCCTAAAATTGAACAGCTGCGCAGGATTGACCGTTGTATAAACCGTCACGGCGGGTTAAAATATAGCTGTAAAGAAAAAGAAAGGACTGAAAATCATGAGATTTATCAAACGTGCAAAAGCAGCATATATTTCCACTTGCGCCGCAATTGCGGTCATAGGACTTATACTTATTCTTTTCCCGGAGATTTCAATGCTTGCGGTATGCTATATGCTCGGAATAGCGGCTATAGTATTCGGCATTGTAAAAATCACGGGATATTTTTCAGCTGACCCCTACGGGCTGGCGTTCCAGTTTGACTTTGCATTCGGTATCATAGCGATCCTGCTCGGACTTGTAGTTATTATCCATCCGGGTAATATAATGGCTCTGGTGCCTGTCATAATGGGCATTTATTTTATGATCGACGGCATAATGAAGATACAGACAGCCGTTGATGCAAAGCGTTTCGGCGTAAGGAACTGGTGGCTGATTCTTGTCAGCGCAATAGTTACAGGCGGAATAGGAATACTGTTACTCGTAAATCCCTTTGAGAGTGCGGTAGCGCTTACTGTTCTGCTCGGTATCACATTGCTTGCGGACGGCATTTCAAATATATGGATCGCCGCATACACAGTCAAGGCTATAAAAAAAGAAGTACACGCCGATGACAAAATCTATGTAGAAACAAGCGACAGGGAGGACAAAGATGATTAAACTTGGCAAATGGATAACAAAGCACAGAGTAATCATTCTTATAGTTGCGGTCGTACTGCTGATACCCTCGGTACTCGGTATGATAGCTACAAGAATAAATTACGATATGCTCAATTACCTGCCCGACACTATGGAAACCATACAGGGTCAGGACATTCTGCTGAATGACTTCGGCAAGGGCGCATTCAGTATGATAATTGTGGAAGATATGGAGCCGAAGGACGTTTCCGCTCTTAAAGAAAAAATAGAAGCGGTAGATCACGTTGACTCGGTAATATGGTATGATTCGATAGCAGACGTTTCAATACCTATGGATATTCTTCCCGACAAGATAAAAGACGCATTCAACACCGATCATTCAACGGTTATGGCGGTATTCTTCGATACATCGACATCAGCCGATGAAACAATGGAAGCTATCAACACGATAAGAAATGTAACTAACAATCAGTGCTTCGTTTCGGGTATGTCCGCAATGGTAACAGACCTTAAAAACCTTTGCGAGCAGGAAGAGCCGATATATGTCGCTATCGCAGTAGTTCTTGCTGTAGTAGTAATGATGCTCTTTATGGATTCTTTCCTTATCCCGATAATCTTCCTCGTAAGTATCGGTATGGCTATTCTCTACAACTTAGGCAGTAACTACTTCTTAGGTGAGATAAGCTACATAACAAAGGCACTTTCCGCTATCCTGCAGCTTGGTGTTACGATGGACTATTCGATATTCCTCTGGCACAGCTACAACGAGCAGAAGGTAAGATTTGACGGCGATAAGGAACGTGCGATGGCACACGCCATTTCAAACAGTATCATTTCTGTAGCAAGTTCTTCTATCACAACAATTGCCGGCTTCCTTTCAATGTGTTTTATGAGCTTTACGCTCGGTGCGGATCTCGGTATCGTAATGGCGAAGGGCGTTGTATTCGGTCTTATCGGCTGTGTAACTATCCTCCCGTCACTTATCCTTGTATTTGACAAGGCTATCGAGAAAACAAGGCACAAACAGCTTATGCCGAAGTTCGACAAGGTGGCAAAATTCATCACAAAGCGTTCGTGGATATTCCTTATAATATTCGCAGTGCTGATAGGACCTGCGGTTTACGGCTATAACAACACACAGAAATATTACGATCTGAGCCAGACAATGCCTCAGGATATGGACTTCGTTATCGCCAACACAAAGCTGAAGGACGATTTCGGAATGTCAAACGTTCATATGATACTCGCTGATTCAAAGCTGTCGCAGAAGGACGCAAAGGCGATGCTTGACGAGGTCGGAAAGGTTGACGGTGTAAACCTTGCGGTAGGCTTTGATTCGCTTATCGGTTCGGCTGTTCCCTCAGAGATAATTCCGGATTCTATCTCGGATGTGCTTAAGAGTGATAAGTACCAGCTTATGCTTGTAGGCAGTGAATACGGAACGGCAACAGATGAGGTAAACAATCAGGTAACCGAGATAAACGATATTATAAAGAAGTATGACAGCTCGGCAATGCTTATCGGTGAAGCCCCCTGTACGAAGGACCTTATCGAAGTAACCGACAGGGACTTCAAGGTAGTCGATATAATTTCGATAGCCGCAATCTTCCTTATCATTCTGGTAACCTTCAAGTCGGTTTCACTTCCGCTGATACTTGTAGCGGTAATCGAGTTTGCCATATTCGTAAACCTCGGTATTCCGTGTTACACAGGTACAGAGCTTGCGTTCATCGCACCTATCTGTATCAGTACCATCCAGCTTGGCGCAACCGTTGACTATGCAATCCTTATGACAACAAGATACAAGAAGGAACGTAACAAGGGCAGTGACAAGAACGAGGCGGTTTATACAGCGCTTAAGTCATCAATACCCTCAATTATAGTAAGTGCGCTCGGCTTCTTCGCCGCCACATTCGGCGTAGGCATTTATTCAAACGTAGATATGATAAGCTCGCTTTGCGCACTTATGGCAAGAGGCGCAATCATAAGTATGGTATCGGTAATCCTGTTATTACCCGCTATGCTCAAGCTGTTCGATAAGATTATAATCCACACAAGCCTCGGCTTTAAAGAAGCAAGACAAGCCGGTAAAAAGACGAACTGAGAAAGGACAACAATATGAAAGAGATAAGAAAAAAGATAATAAAGATAGTTTCAATAGTTCTTGCCGCCGCAATGATAGGCACATCTTCGGGACTTCTCGCATTTGCCGCACAGGGCGGAAACGATAATAATACATCGTCATCCGTTTCTGACAGCACAGAAACCGGAAGCAGCGAAAAGAGCAGCTCGGATACGGACGGCAAGGAAGAAACGGTATATATCATCTCAAACGCAGACGGTACAACAAAGAAGGTCATCGTCAGCGACTGGCTGAAGAACGGCTCGCACAACGCCACGATAGAGGACGAAACCTCGCTTAAGGACATTAAGAATGTAAAGGGCAACGAGAGTTTTACAAACAGCGGTGAAAATTACAAATGGGCGGCTGAAGGCAGTGACATTTACTATCAGGGTACGACAGACAAGACGCTCCCCGTTGATATGAAGATTACATATACTCTTGACGGCAAGACGGTCACTCCCGATGAAATCAAAGGCAAGAGCGGCAAGGTAACAATCCGCTTCGACTATACGAATAATGAAAAGCGTACCGTGAAGGTTGACGGCAAGGATACGCAGATGTATGTTCCTTTCCTGATGGTAACAGGAACGGTTCTTGATAACGAGAAGTTCTCAAACGTAAAGGTAACCAACGGCAAGCTTGTAAACGACGGTGACAGATCGGCGGTTCTCGGCTTTGCGCTTCCCGGTATGCAGGAAAACTTAGGACTTGACAAGGACGATTATGAAATCCCCTCATACGTTGAAATCAGCGCAGATGTCAAGGATTTCGAGCTTATGACCTGTATGACGGTAGGTACGACAGAGCTGTTCAACGAGGTAGATACCGACAAGCTCAATATGGACGATATTGACGGCACTATAAAGGAATTCACAGACGCTGTAGATCAGCTTTCAGACGGTTCTTCACAGCTTTATGACGGACTTGTTACACTGTTTGAAAAATCGGGCGAGCTTGCTGACGGTACAAAACAGCTTGCAGACGGTGCAGGCACTCTGTATGACGGCACAGGCACACTTGTAAACGGCACAAACGATTTAAAGAGCGGTGCGGATGAACTGAACGTAGGCGCAGTAAAGCTGAAGGACGGCACGGTTTCTCTGGTAGCCGGTATCAAGGATCTGAAGACAGGTGCAGAGGCTCTTGACAGCGGTGCAGGAAAGCTGAAGGAAGGCACATCTGCACTGGCAGGTGGTGCAAACGATCTTATCAAAGGTGCAGATAAGCTTAACAGCGGTGCGTCATCGCTTGACAGCGGCGCATCTCAGGTGGAGAACGGTGCAGGACAGGTAAGCGCAGGAGCTTCAGAGCTGAACGAAGGTCTTGGTGAACTTTCATCAAACAGCGAACAGCTGAACGCAGGCGCAAAGCAGGTATTTGATACGCTGTTATCCACAGCCGAAACGCAGATAAAGGCATCCGGTCTTACCGTTTCAAAACTGACTATAAAGAATTACAAGACAGAGCTTAACAAGCTGGTAGATTCTCTTGACAAGGATAAGGTCTACACTCTTGCTTACAATACGGCACTCAAAACGGTAACTGCCGAGGTAGAAAAGAACAATGACGCTATAACAGCAGGCGTTACAAAAGCTGTACAGGCAAAGGTGCTTGAGGGTGTTCTCAAAGCCGCAGGCTATAATATGACCGCAGAGCAGTACAATGCGGCAGTAAAGGCAGGACAGATACCCGAAGCCGTACAGGCTAAGGTTACAGCCGCAGTTTCCGCTCAGATGGCAACAGACGCTGTAAAGGCTCAGATAAGCACAAATGTTGAAGCACAGAAGAAACAGCTTATCGAGCAGAATATGAAAAGCGAAAAGGTCACAAAGCAGATAAACGAAGCTGTAGCAAAGGCTAAGGCAGGTCAGACAACGATAAAGAATCTTATCGCACAGCTTGATTCCTACAATCAGTTCTACACAGGACTTACTGAGTATACGGCGGGCGTTGACAGTGCATATGACGGTTCAAAGACACTGTCGGCAGGTGCAACACAGCTTTACAGCGGTACTAAGGATCTTCACAGCGGTACTACACAGCTTAAGAGCGGAACAGAGCAGCTTACAAGCGGCGGCTCAACGCTTATCTCAGGCGTAAATCAGCTTGACAAGGGTGCAAGCGACCTTAAGGACGGTACGGCAAGCCTTGTAGCCGGTGTAGGCACGCTCTATGACGGTGCAACACAGCTTGACAGCGGCGCAGGACAGTTAAAGGACGGTACGACAAGCCTTGTTGCAGGTGTAGGCACACTTCACAGCGGTGCATTACAGCTTCATGACGGTGCAGGCGACCTTAAGGACGGTGCAGATAAGCTCAATGACGGTGTAGCAACTCTTATTGACGGTGTAAAGCAGTTAAGGGACGGTGCTAAGCAGCTGAACGACGGTATGGATGAGTTCAACGAGAAGGCTGTCAAGAAGATAGTAGACGCTGTTGACGGCGATATTGCAGAACTTATCGACAAGCTGAAGGCTACGGTTGCTTTAGGCAAGGACTATGACACATTCGGCGGTAAGTCTGATAAGACAGAAGGCACTGTAAAGTTCATTTACAGAACAGAGAGCATCTCAGCCGACGATAAATAATCAATAACTTAATAAGTCAAAGGCTCTGACGGGGTTAATGCTCCGTCGGAGTTTTTTTATTACAAATGTCATACGGGAAAATACCGTTTGTAACTGGTGAAATCCGCTTTGCAGGTGTATAATCGTTACAGTAAGATAAATAAACAGCCGAAAGGGGAATACTTATGATATTTGCAAGCGTGAACAACCTTGTCAAGAATTACGGCAATCACTGTGCCGTAGATAACCTCAGCTTCAATGTAAGCGAGGGCGAGATATTCGGACTTATAGGTCCTAACGGGGCAGGAAAGTCAACCACGATAAATATTATCACAACACTTGACGAAGCGACTTCGGGAAGTGTGACGATAGACGGTATGGATACAGTGAAGCAAAGAGCGGAGATAAGACGGATGATCGGATGTGTTCCGCAGGAGATAGCGGTGTACCCGTATCTTACCGCAAAGGAAAACGTTGAATTTTTCGCTTCGCTGTACGGCTTCAAGGGCGAACAGCTTCATAAGAATGCAATGACCGCTCTCGAATTTGCAGGGCTTGCGGATAAGGCAGATATGAAGCCGAAGAAAATGTCGGGCGGTATGAAGCGCAGACTTAACATTGCCTGCGGTATAGCGCATAAGCCTAAACTGATAGTTATGGACGAACCTACCGTAGGCGTTGACGCACAGTCAAGAGAGCATATAATGAGTTCGATAAAGAAACTGCGTGAAAGCGGTGCGACAGTAATATATACCTCGCACTATATGCACGAGGTAGAGGAAATCTGTGACAGAGTCGCTATAATTGACAAAGGCAGACTTGTGGCAGAAGGCACACAGCAGGAGCTTATAACGATGATAACCGACAGCTGTACGGTACATATCACCACAAAGCAGTGCGACAGCGAAACAAGAAGCAGAGTATCAAGGGCTGTTTCCTGCCTGCCCGATGTAAACAGGGTGCAATTTAGCGACAATATGATAAGCGTAGATATGAGCATAAGCTGTAACGATATTTCACACGTTATAAGCGAGCTTGTAAAGCAAAATCTGCCTGTAATCGAGATAAGCACGGAAAAGCCGGATATGGACGCTGTGTTCCTGTCGCTTACAGGACACGAGATACGTTAAGGAGCGGAAATATGCTTAGTTTGATAATAAAACAGATTAGGGAGTATTTCAGAAGCCCCGCAAACGTATTCATGGGGCTTTTCTTCCCGGTACTGCTGGTATTCTTTCTCGGAACGATGCTTCAGAATCTTGATATAGCGGATTATGACATAGGAGAAATTAAACTGCAATACAACGTTACGCAAACAAACGAGCAAAGCGGCAAGGCATTTGCTGAGTTTCTTGACAATATCAGTATGATAAAGGCGGAAAAGGCAAGCGACGAAAAAACCGCACTGAGCCTTACCGATAAGGGAGATATAGATGCATATATCGAGCTTAAAAACGGGGAAATCCTGTTATACTGCGGCAGAAACGAAATTGCAAACAGGGCGCTCGGCTCAGTGCTGAATTCTTTCATTGCGGTATCAGATACATATTATAAAATAGCATCGACCGACCCGTCACTGCTTATGAATACAGATACAGATACCGAAAAGACATTCGTAGAGCAGGACGGACTTGGCGTTACACGGAGTATGATGGACTATTATGCGGTGAGTATGGCGGTAATGATGATATTCATGTCGCATATGATAATGGGCAGTACGGCTCTTAAGGACGAGGAAAGGATATTCACCCTGCAGCGTCTTTATCTGTCACCTGTCGGCAAAGTAAAGCTGTTTTTCGGAAAACTCATCGGTACGCTTCCCCCCGCAGTTATAGGAAATGCGGTGATAATGCTTTTTTCGGTGTTTGTGTTCGGTGCGAAATACTGCGACAGCTTTGTCGGAAACCTTATCCTGTTCCTGCTGTTCTCCTGCTGCTCACTTGCGACGATAGCTGTAGGTATGCTGATAGGGGTACTGATAAAAATACCTGCGGAGAGCATCGTGATACCGCTTACATGGGCATTGCTGTTCTTCTCAGGCTCGTTTTCAAAGCAGGTATTTATCGAAGGGCTCAGCGACAAGCTGCCGCCTTATATCGTTCAGCAAGCGGCGTTCAGACTTACTCTTTACGGTGAAAACAACGGTGCGTTGGCGGTAATTGCGGTAAGCCTTGCCGTGACGGTTGCGGTATCGCTTATCGGTGCGGCAATATTCCGTGTAAAAAAATCCGTCTGAAAGGGGAGCGTATTATGAATAATATAAGAACGGTATTTTTCGGTATGCTGAAGCGTCTTAAATACGCACTTATAATCGCACTTCTTGTAGGGGCAGGCAGTATAGGGCTTTATTACTGCGGCAGACCGATAGCAAACGTGTTCTCGGTAAACGACAAGATAGATATCGCCCTTAGCGATAACGATAAATCGGAGCTTTCCGCAATGCTGAAAAGCTATCTCAGCGACAGGATAAATATGAACATTATCGAGGACGGCAAAGAAAAATTCAATGATAAATTGATTAACCGTGACGTTTCTGCTATAATAGAGATACCGCAGGGCTTTGAAAAGAATGTAATCGGCGGAAAAGACGTGAAGATAAAATCCACCACTCTTGACGATTACGAAAACGGCGCTTATATCTCGGTATATATCGAAGGCTTTATGAGAAGCGTCAATATTGCCGCAAATGCCGCAAAAGGCGACGCAGAGCTGTTTTCGAAAATTATGAACAGCGATGCCGCCGACACAAAGCTCACTAAGGAAAATGCGGTAATATCCGACAGGGAGGACGAATATGTCTATGCAGGCTTTAAGTTCTCCGAAGGATTTATGATAATGCTTGTCACAGCTATCGGCATATTTATCACACTTGCGGTAATGGAAGACAGACAGTACGGAACATACAGCAGAATGGCTGTTTCATCTGTAACGGGCGTACAGTACATTGTCGGAACGCTTGGTGCAAGCGTGCTTATATCCTTTACGGCACTTGTCGTTTTACCGCTGTACCTGCTTATCACGGGCGCTCGGATGACAGCCGGCTATCCGCTTGTGTTTGCCGCCGTAATAATCTACTCGCTGTTCAACTCGGCATTATCAATAATGCTCGCACAGCTGATAAGCTCAAAGCAGGCTCTTGCCACGCTTTCGGGCTGTATCACCTCGATAGGCGCTCTGCTCGGCGGTGCGTGGTTTCCGATAGACGAAACGGCAGGTATGCTGAAATATCTGTCATATATCACGCCGCAATACTGGTATGTCGGTTTT
>ULJZ01003196.1_pt1 | contig 9578 bp, 10 predicted proteins | sample 1951021 | NCBI WGS metagenome assembly ULJZ01 (sample SAMEA4835487, study PRJEB28245) | human gut metagenome | biome: gut microbiome; material: fecal sample | place: Denmark | collected 2008
TTATTTTTAAATGTTTTATCACTTACTTCAAAAGACGTGAATGTTTCATCTACATATTTGCTTAGGAATTTGTTTGTTTTACCAGGAAGTTTGTTTTGTTCATGTATCCCACACCTTATTTTAGCGTTTTTTGCTGCAAGTAAAACAGGTAAAGTAACGTAGCCTCCAAAACCTATTACGTAGTCAGGTTTAAATTCTTTCATTATTTTTTTACAAGTATTATAAGATTTTATTATGTAGCCAACATTTTTAATATCTCTTAAAATGTTAGTCTTTGATAAACCATATATTTCTAAACCTACATAATTTATACCTTTTTCTGGAATTAAAGTACTTTCCATTCTATTTTTTGTACCAATATAAAGTATTTCAGCACCAATACTCTCTAACTGTTCTATTACACCAAGTGCTGGGTATATGTGTCCACCTGTACCTCCAGCTGTTACTATTACTTTCACATAATCACATCCTTTATATAAGTATATCATACTTTTCTAGTTTTATGTTTATATAAGTGTAAACTAAGTGTATAACTATCTTTTTAAGATAATCTATGTTATACTATTGTTAATTGAGGTGTAGTATGATTTATATTTTGAATTTATTTAATGTGATTGGAAACCATTATCATGAATGGAAAAGTGTTTATGATATTATTGGTTCAATACTTGGGTTTATGTTTCTTTATAAGAATGCTTATTATATTATAGGTTTGTTCTTCACTAGAAAATTTAAGCCGGCTAAAAACAAGCACAAGTATGCAATTTTAATTGCGGCAAGAAACGAAAAGAATGTTATAGGTAATTTAATTGATAGTATTAATAAGCAAGACTATGATATGAAGTTAGTTACAACATTTGTAGTGGCAGATAATTGTACAGATAATACAGCTGAGATAGCAAGAAGTCATGGTGCAGTGTGCTACGAAAGATTTGATAACGAACATAGAACTAAAGGTTATGCACTAGAGTTTTTACTTGACAGAATTGAAGAAGACTATGGTAGAATGAGTTTTGAGGGGTATTTTATATTTGATGCGGATAATTTACTTAATACTGACTATATTAGTAGAATGAATGATGCGTTTGATAGTGGAGAAAAGATAATCACTTCATATAGGAACACTAAAAACTTTGATGAAAACTGGATTGCTTCAACTTATGCACTTCACTGGATTAGAAGTATAAGAGCTAACCACCGTGCAAGAAGTGTGTTACATTTAGCTACAAATATTCAAGGAACTGGGTTCTTATTTACTAATGAAATTGTTAAAAATGGTTGGCATTATACAAGTCTAACTGAAGATAGAGCTCTTACAGCTGATGCAGTGGCACAGGGCTACCAAATAACTTATCAAGATAAAGCAATGTTTTATGATGAGCAACCAACAAGTTTAAAGGTTGCACTTCGTCAAAGAACACGTTGGAGTAAAGGACACTTACAAGCTTTTGTTGAAAGTGGGCCATACTTATTTATAAATATATTTTTAGGTAAATGGTATGTTAGAACAAAATGGGGAGAAAATTCAGTTAATAAAAAGAGGAAATCTAGAACATTTAAAGAGTTTATACTTAATATAATAGAAAATATAAGACACAGATTTGCAAGTTATGATACACTTATGCAGTTAACTCCATTTAGTGTATTCAATATATTTAGATGGTTAGTTGTAGTATGGTTTATGGGTAGTTGTTATATGTACAACACTGGAGTTGATGTTAACTTCTTTCAAGGTGGAACATATTTAGCACAAGCACTTAGAAAGTTATTTAGTATTAGAATTGTAGTTAATCCTGGAGTTAATGCTCTACTAGTAGGACTATTAGTTAACGCATGGTTTAGAATTCTATTTAGACTTGGAGACTATATAGAAAGAATGTGGGTTGCTGTTTACATATTCATTATTGAACACAAAAACATCAAACCAATGCCACTATATAAGAAAGTATTATATACTCTTACATGGCCTACATTTGATGTGATTGGTAGATGGACAACATATGTTGCATTATTTATGAAAGTTGAATGGAAACCTATTCCACATGATTCAAAAGTTACAATTGATGATATTACAAGTTTAAGAAAATAAGGAAGCCTTAGTAGCTTCCTTTTATTATACGTATTTATCTATATCTTTTGGTACTTTATCACTTATTACCATGTTTACTATCTTATCTTCTTTTTCTTTACTTACAGTTTTACCTGTAATCACACTTATTTCTCCAATAATATTTCTTAAAGTATTTTCATCTTTAAAGTTACCATTTTCTAGTTCTTTTGCTAACTTAATAATAGTATCTTTATTAACGTTAGTCTTTTTTTCTATCCTTTCAAATATATCTTCCTTACCCATAAAAAATCACCTAGTTTAATATATGTTTATCTAGGCGATTTGCTACACTATTTAGTTTTTTTAACTGTAGTTTTCTTCTTAGTAGCAGGTTTCTTTTCTTCTGTTTCAAGTCTACTAACTACTTCTTTAGCTGCTTTTAGTGCTGTTTCTTTTACTTCTTTAGCTGCTTTTTCAACTACAGGAGCACTTTTTTCTTTAGCTATATCATATAGTTCATTAGCTTTCTTTTCTATTTTCTTAGCTTGACTTTTAGCTATATCTAAAGCTTTTTCTTTGTCTAAATCTTTTACTTGCATTCTTAATTCTTCTACTCTTTGTAAAACATCAGCTTTAACGTCTTCTACATCTATTTGTTTAGCTTTTTCATAAAGTTCTGCTAATTTATCTTTAAGTTCCTTTCTAGTTTTACTTCCTTCTTGTGGGGCAAATAGAAGTGCTAGGCCTGCACCAATTCCTGCTCCTAATATAAATTTACCCATTCCACTTTTCTTACTCATAATCTTCTTCCTCTCTTTCTTTACTTCCAAATATCTTTTTAACTAAACCAGTTAAAGAGCCTACTATTAATTCCCCCACTTGATTAAACTTATTAGTAGTGAAATCTATTACATTAAATAAGTTATCTAAACTTTCAGCTTTTTTAGTTAAGTTTTCAACTAAATAATTAGTTTTATTTACAGTAGTTATTAACTTTATGACAAGTACTGTCATAGATATTACAAATATTATTAATGAAATATATAATACTATTAGTAAAGCATCTTCTAACATTATTATTCTCCTTCCTTATCTTCATACATTGAGTCAATTAGATTAAATAAATCATGTTCTAGTGTTTTATCAGCATCAACGTCTTCTTCTTTAGTAGTAGCTTTTTCTTCTTTAATAGTCTCTTCTTCTTCTTTTTTAGAAGTTCTAGCCATAAACTCTTTTAAGAATTCGTCATCACTAATACTCTCTTCCTCTTCTTCTTCCATTTTATCTTTAATCTTCTCTTCAATGTCTCCAATTGACATATTTCTATTACCTTCAATTTCATTTAGTAAGTCTTCTATACTTTTTTCTTCTTCCTTAGTAACAGGTTTTTCTACTTTCTCATGTATCTCTGGGTCACTTAGTTTACTTAAAGTACTCTCTAACTCATCTTCTAAAGTACCATAAGCTTTTCTTCTAACGGCATCATAATTCATATCTTTAGGATTAGTTGTTCTAGTAATGTTTTCTTGTCTTTCTATTATCTCTTCTCTAGTATAGTTTTTATCAAGTACACCATATACTGGACTGATTACTGGACTAGGCTTAAATATTCTGTCAGGTTTTGAACTAGTGGTAGTGTTTTCTTTAAATAAATCTTTATATTTATCAGTTCTAGCTTTTTCTGTTTCTTCTTTCTTCTTTTCCATTCTTGCACTTTCTAAAGCATTTACTCTAGTTCTAACAGGTTTAACTTCTTCTTCATCTAGCATTGGAAACTTAAAAGTATTAGTTGTTTCTCTAGTAAATATTTCTCTTTCACTATATGTAGGAGTAGTATTAATTACTGGAGTTTCCCTTTTAATAGGTTCAACTTTCTTCTCTACTTTTACTTCTTCAATTTTTGGTTTTTCAACACTTTTTGGTTCTTCTGGTACATCCACGATTTCCTCGTCATAGAATATGTTTTTAATTTTTCCAAATAAGCCCATAAATACACCTCTTTCTTACTCTGTGTATGCATCATACTCATACACATCTAAAATATTTTTGCTTTTTTCTATTAAGTCAGGCTTTTTAATTTCATACTGAGTTTCTTTTCCTGCAACATCTTTATTTAGTGTTAACTCATTTATTACTTTATCATTATACCTAATAGAGGATAAAATTACAAGTGATGAGTTAACTGCATCATTAATATCACTTTCTTTTACTTCTACCTCTATGTAACTATAATTATACAACATTTTTATGTAAAAGTAACTATTTTTTCCTTTTCTTATTTCAATATATCCACTTAAATCATTATAATTTAATTTTTTACTATAATATAAACTATCATTTTCTATATAGTTTGGCTTAAATTTACTATAATATGCATTTATATCTATATTTAAATAATATTTGTTGCCATTATGGACTAGTGTGTGGTTAAATTCTTTTTCTTCAAGCATAGCAAAGTCTCTTGGTTTATAGTATTTAAAGCCCTTTGCACCTACGTTTGTATTAGGTACTGTATAGCTTAATATACCATAAGTATCACTTTCTATTCTCTCTACTCCCTTATCGTTATAAGAACAACCTGTGATAAATAAAACTGACAACAATATTATAATTTTTTTCATAATACCCACTCACTTTATATAAATATTATAACAAATAAAACCATAAATTGGTAGTGTCTTTTTTTGTAAAATTATTTTACACTACTTTACACTTAAAATTTGATTACCTTTACATAATTTATGTTCTTACCCTTGGCAATAAATTTATTTTCATATTCAGTTCTAACATCTGCAAAATAGTTAGTACTCTTTTTTATTACATGATACTTGTTTGTTTTATAGCTTTCCAAACTGTAGTTAAAAAACTCATCATTATCTGTTTTTTGCTCGATTAATTTGAAGTGCTTAAAAATTTTGTTATACTTATTTAAGAACACACTACTTGTTAGTCTTCTTTTTTCGTGTCTTTTTTTAGGCCATGGATCAGAAAAGTTTAAGTATAGTTTACTTATTTCTTTATAAAATACTTCGTCTATTTTATAAGCATCCATGCATATAATCTTAATGTTAGTAAGCCCTTCACTTTGTATTACTTCTAAAGCACTTAGTAAAACACTTGGATACTTTTCTACTCCAATATAGTTAACACAAGGGTTTCTTCTAGCAAGCTCTATTAAAAACGAACCCTTTCCCATACCTATTTCAAGCTCTATTTTATGGTTGTTAGCAAAAACACTTTTCCATTTACCTTTGTAGTTTTCAGGGTTCTTTATAACAACACTACTATTTTTTACTACTTCTTCGCTTCCTTTTATATGTTTTAGTCTCATAAACACTCACACTCCATAATAATTATACACAACTTTTATCCATTTGTCATATAATATTTTTAGAAAAAGGAGGAACTTTTATGAACCCAAATAGAGATATGTTCTATTCAAACTATCAAGCAGGAGGTTTTCAAGAGCCAAACATGATTTATACTCCACCACAAGGTTACAACATAAATCAAAATTATCAAGCATATGGACCTAATGTAATGGCTAACCCAAATATGCAAAATACACCTAATACTTATATAAATGAATATGATGAGAGAATAAGCAAATTAGAAAGGCAAATTAGAAGTTTAGACCAAAGGATAAGAAAACTAGAAAACAACTCTAGTATTGAAGAAGTAAATGACTCAAATCTTTATATGATTTAACATCATAAAAAAAGCACTATACTTGAAGTGCTTTTATTTATTTTGTTTTTGCAACTTGTCTAGTAGCGCCAGTACGTTCCCATCCTTCTAGAGTTTCACTTGTACTCCATTTATAGATGTATCCGTTAGATACTTTACTTACTTTAGTTGCATTATATTTAGATTTTAATACGCTTGAGTTACATGTAGAAGTTTTACTATTTAATGTTCCACCACTTGGGCAACTTAATGTTTTAGTTCCAGTTTTCTTTGAAGCATTATAACTTGATGTAACTGTCTTATAACATAACTTACCATTTAATTTTTCTCCTGATGAACAAGTATAAACTGTCTCACCTTTTGTTATATAAGCATTATAAGTTGTTTCTTTTGTTGTATAACATGTGTTACCTTTAAGAGTATCACCTGAATTACAATAACGCTCTGTTTCTTCATCTTCCCATGTTGCTTTATAAGAGTATTCATTATATATTTTCTTATAACATTTAGTTCCACTTAAACTATATCCACTTGGACAACTATAATCCCTATTTGCATCTACTGAAACAGTTGAAGTACTTCCAGCAACTTTACATATAGTACCATTTAGTGTTCCACCATATGGACAAGTATAAGTTGTTTTACCAGAAATTGTACATTTAGTTCCATTTAATGTTCCACCTTGTGGACAACTATAAGTTTTCTTATAACATCCAGTATAAACAGTTACATATCCTGGACAATTTGAACTTGAAGTACAAATATATTGTTTACCAGTTGAACAAGTGTAACCTGCTGGTTTTGTTTGGAATTGTCCTTTTTTATAAGTTTTACCAAAAGATGCATTATAAGTAGTAGATTTACCTGTTGTTTTTGTAGCATTATAACTATTACCATTATTTGTAACTTTCTTAACACACTTTGTACCACTTAATGTATATCCACTTGGACAACTATAATTATATGTAGCTGTTTTAACATCATTATATGAATCTGTTACATAACACTTGCTACCCCATAGTTCTCCACCTTCTGGACAATAATATCCACCTTCGTAAATAGTTCTAGTGTAAGCTGTATAAGTGCTATTTTTACTTGTTCTACAAATCTTACCATCAAGTATATCTCCGTCTTTACAGTAGTAAACACCAGTTTTAGTAGTTTCTGTAGCTGCATGACTTTCTTCTTTAGTTACATAACACTTACCATTTTTAAGTGTTCCACCATTTGGACAGTAATATTCACTAGCACTTGTTACTTCAGTAGCTTTATAACTACTATTACCATATACATAACATACACCATCTTTTAGTGTTCCACCACTTGGGCAAGTATAACTTACATTAGTCTTACTTGTAGCTTGTTTAAATTGATATTCAGTAGCCTTTTCTTCTTTATCACAATCTTCACAGTAATCATAGCATCCTAATGTTTTTTCAACAAAGTTCTTTTCAGTAGGACATACTAAGTTTACTTTTAAAGTGTAATCATTTTTGTTTTTAACAACTTGTACATATGAAGCTTCTTTATCACATTCGTTTCCATCTTTGTCAACGAATTCTAGTATCATATTTTTTCTAATCATTTCACCTAAAGTTATTTCAGCAGTATCACCAATATTCTTTGGTAATCTTTCGTTAGTGTAATAACTTTCTGCTGCATCTTGCATGTATTTAATGTTTTCTCTAAATACATTACTGTAAAAAGGTGTCATGTTAGGTGTACTTTTCTTAAATAACCACATTAATAGTAGTACAAATAAGAATACAAACACAACTTTAATTATTATATCTTTCCAGTTTACACCTGGATTTTTTTCATTACTATACATAATATTCCCCCCTCAACTTATTTTAGTGTTAAACTATTACTGTTGTTTTTATTTAATGTTGCTTCAGTAACCATTCCAATCATATCTGAACTAAATTTATTCATATATGTATCAAATGTTTCACCATTATCAGCTGTTACTGTTGTTTTACAATTTGCTTCATTTACAGCACTTGCTATTGTATCTAAATCATGTTTTGCTCCCATTACTTCTACTTCTACAGGAATATCTATATAAGCATAAGTATTTAAGAAGTAAGTATCTATTAAGGCTTTCATACCACTAGTTTCAAGTACATAACTACTTATTTCGTTATTAGTACCATTAAGTACCCAAGAGTTAACCATTAACTTAGTAAATTCTATAGCACTAGCTTTAAAGTTTTCACTACCCTTAGTAGTCATTAAACTTGTTTTAGAATTATATATCTTAGAAGCTAATTCTTTACCTTGTGTTCCATCTAAGAAGAACATACTATAATCTAATGGACTAGTAACTTCTTCTTGATTTTCTTTATTCATTAAGTTTTCTACTCTTGTTATTGCAAATAATGCTTCTTCTTGTCCAACTTCACTTGGTACTCCACCATTTATCCATTTAAGAATGTTTTCTATTTCATCTATAGAGTAATCATTGTTTGATACTTTACTATCTATCATTGATTTAATTTCACTAGCTCTTTCATAAACAGCTTCTTCGTCACTAATGTTTACAAAGCCTTCTTCTACCTTAGTATCGTCTACTTCAGTGATGTTTGTATTGTTTTCACTTATTGGTTTTTTGTTTTGTTTACTACAGCTTACTACACCAATAGTAATTCCTAAAGCTGCTAGAACAGCAACTACTCCATAAAGTATTTTTCTACTTGAAGTTTTGCTTTCATCAAACACTGGAGCATCTTTAGTTTCTTCATTTGTTTCAGCATATTTACTTACTAAAGCTTCGCCTAACTCATTGTGTTCTTTTTCTAACTCAGATTTTTCTTTACCAATTAAGTATTTAGCACCAACATCATTACTTTGATTTATGATATTTTCTAGATTAGTTATTTTATCTTCTTGTTCTTGGTAAGTTTTGATATCATTTTCTAAGTCAGTAATAGCCTCTTTGATATCCTTAAGTTCTGGCTTAATTTCTTTAATTCTAGAAATTTCTTCCTTACCTAGTTCACTATCAATACTAGTTAACTTAGAGTATTCTTCTAGTAAAGCACTTGCCTTTGTTTTGTAGTCATTTAATATGTTATTTAATTTTTCCATGTATTCACTTGTCATATTAACTCCCCCTTTGTGAATTACAAGTCTTTATTATACAACAACTAACTTTAATAGTCAATTATTATATAATAAAAATCTTCCAATTATGGAAGATAGTAGTGTCCTTTGTACTAACCTTATCCCCCATTGATGTATAAATTATACCATATTAAGTACAAAAAGTCAATACTTTTATAAAAAAATGTATTTTTTTAAATACAGATTCATCAAAACCATTATTAATGGTGTAATAATGTGGTAAATCACAGCATTCGCTTGGGTTTTCGTCTATCCAGTCAAAAGATTTAACATCTGTTAAAAATTTAGTTTGTCATCTTAAAATAAGCATACCAATTTCTAAGCATGGATATTTGTTTTGTCTTTTTCATAAACTAAATAACATGAGCTTTCACTATTATACAAAACTTAGCTTTTTTCTTGGATAATTTTTCTTTAAGTACATTTTATCATCTTTCCCATAAAAAAAGAAGAACTATTTAAGTAATTCTTCAATATCAACTATACTAATATTTTTAGCTTGAATATATTTTATAAGTGGATTTATTTCGTCATTAATAAGAGTATTTTCTTTATATACATAGAAGTTTCCCTTATCTAAATTAACTAAAGTATTATGGTATACTTCTTTTGTAAAAATATATTTTGCTTTTAGGGTATTTAATTTTTTTTCTTTACAATGCTCTAGTGTTTCATTTGAACTTAATACTATGCAGTATGTTTTTTCATTTACATT